>ENA-UPTA01000336-UPTA01000336.1-activated-sludge-metagenome-genome-assembly--contig:-NODE-336-length-55562-cov-51.738682_pt1 | contig 55562 bp, 50 predicted proteins | sample MGYA00238184_ERZ773361 | MGnify/ENA primary metagenome ERZ773361 (study PRJEB29100, sample SAMN05720205) | activated sludge metagenome | isolation source: anaerobic digester from wastewater... | reverse complement strand
GGTAGAAGTCGTTTCGGGTCAGACCCTGGCTGAATTTGTCGAAAAAAGAATTACCGGACCACTCGGCATGAAAGATACCCATTTCTTCTTACCTGAAACCAAGGCCTCCAGGTTCACGCCTGCTTATGGTTTGAGTGAAGATGGCCAGATAAAAATGATAGAAGACCCAGCCACCAGTCCTTATATCTATGGCCCCAAAAAATGTTACTCGGGCGGGGCCGGGCTGGTCTCGACGGCCGAAGACTATACTCGGTTTCTTCTCATGCTGCAGAACGGCGGCGAGCTGGGTGGATCGAGAATTCTCAGCCCGAAATCAGTCGAGCTGATGACTTCTGATCAGGTTGGGCGGCTTTATTCGGGCGGTTCGGTCGGTTTTGGCCTGGGCTTTTCTATTGTTAAGGATCTGGGAGCCTCTGGTATCCCGGGGACTGTTGGCGCCTTTGGCTGGAGTGGTGCGTATTTTACCACTTATTGGGTTGATCCGGTTGAAAAGCTAACGGCCGTTTTTATGATTCAATTGTTGCCTGTTCCGGCTAACCTGACCGACCTCCAGGACAAGTTCCGGACTCTGGTTTACCAGTCTATTGTAAATGGGGTCGGGCCTCAGTAAATAAATCATAATAAATGGGTTAGCCTAAAAATAGCTCAAAATTGGGCCAGCTGTAGGTGTCAAATTTTTCTGGCCTGCTAATTTATAAAGATAAAGCAATTTGTGATGAAGCTAATCAAGGTGGTTAAGGGCAGAAAGTTAAGTTATTGATAGTAAAGAAAAAGCGCTGGCCCGACCCCGTTTAGAGAAGGAGAAAAAATGGCTAAAGAGACTGGAGATGAAAAGTTCTGGCGGCAGGTGCGCCAGGAGTTTATGCTTGATCCGCAGATGACTTTTTTTAATACAGGTACTCTGGGAGCCATGCCCCGTCGTGTTTTTGACCGTGTCGTTGACCACCTGCGTCTTTGCGCCGAAAAAATTGCCGAATGGGATTACTATGGTGCTGACTGGATTGCAGGTTACCAACCCTGGACCGAAATAAGAGGAAAAGTTGCCCGCTTGATTAATTCTGAAGTGACGGAAGTCGCCCTGACCGAAAATGCTACGGCCGGAATGAATTATATTTCCAATGGTCTGGACCTTCAGCCCGGCGATGAGGTGCTGGGGACAGACCAGGAGCATCCAGGGGGTGAGTGTGGCTGGAAGCTTAAAGCTAAACGCTGTGGCCTTGCCTATCGCCAGCTGGCTTTAGGTAAGCCGATTCAATCTCCAGGAGAGGTTATCGAAACCTTGACCAGAGCCATGGGGCCGAGGACCAGAGTTATAGCTATCCCTCATATCGTCACTGGCAGCGGTGCTGTTCTGCCAGTCAAAGAAATCTGTGCAGAAGCTGCCAGGCGCGGTGTCTTTACCGTTATAGACGGTGCCCAGACGGCCGGGCAGATCAAGATAGATGTCAGAGAACTTGGTTGCGATGCTTATTACGGCAGTCTTCACAAGTGGCTTTGCGCTCCCGCCGGCAATGGCTTTCTTTACCTCAAAAAGGAAAAAGCTCCTCGGGTCTGGACGACGCTGGCCAGCACTCAGTGGGATAATCATGAAGATGATGGCTTTCGCCTCAGCCAGCGAGGCACGGGCAATCTGTCGCTTCTAGTGGGGTTGGATGAGGCCCTGGATTTTCATTTTGAACTCGGACCGGAAAGAGTTTATAACCGTATTAAATCTCTGGGCGATTATTTGAGAATGAGACTTAAGGAAATTCCTGGAATAAAAATCTTTACACCGCTTGAATCTTCGATGACAGCCGGCATCACTGTTTATAATATTGAAGGTTTGACCGGCGATTTTATTCAGGATGAACTCTGGCGTCGCGGGCGATTGCGACCGCGCTCGATGGGGGATATCTATGGAGTCCGCCAGTCAACTCATATTTACAATTCCTTTGAGGAAATTGACCGGACAATTTCGATTCTTAAAGAACTGGCTTCCGGGTGAAGTTTCTTATCTGGTTTCTCTTGATTTTTTGAGTTCCAGGCTTTCTTCTATTTCTTTAATTTTCGCGGTCAGTCTTTTGGCGCTAACTGGAAAGGCTGTTTTTATCTCCGGAGCAAATACCGAGACTTTAAATTCTTCTATCATCCAGCGCAGCTCAAAAAGTTTATCTTCATTTTCTGACAAATTTTTTGTCCTGAGCAGGTTTTTTAACCGCCCATACTCAGACTCGAATGGTTCAACTTGAGCTGCTTTGGCCCGGTCTTTTTCGGCTGAGAATCGAGCTCTCTCTACTCTGATACCAAAAGCATGCACCAGGCGTGACAACTCTCGAAGAAAAGCCAGAGGGTAAAGCCGTATAAAGTCTCCGGGCACCAGCCGCCCCAGCTCCTCCTTTAAGCTGTCAGGCAATGATGAGCTTATCCTGGCCGTTTTCTGTTCCTCTTCCATATTTTTAATCAACCGGTAGGCCTTCTGATATTCTTGAAGAACTGCTTCTACGGCTACAAAGACCTCATGACTTTTTTCAAACAGTTCTTTAAGTGCTTTTTCTTCGAAAAAACGAACAAAATCTTCCTGCCGACGAAAATCTTTCTGGAAAACTTCTTTTTTTACCCGGCTGACTATTTCTTCTTTGACTGCTGCTTCTCCTCTGAAAAAGAGGAAAACCGGTTTTAGCTCCTCGGATAGGGCATAACTTCTTTTGATGAAACCTATATCTTTTTCGAACCGTCTGCTTAACATAGCTTCCAGTGCCTGGAGATGGCTCTGCTTGGCCTGATTTTTATTTTTAAAGAGCTTCAAGCTTATTTTCTGATCGTTTGTCTGGAAAGCAGGGTAGCCCTTTAAAAAATCATCAATGATTATTTCTTGCGGAATTTCAGGAAGATCTTCGGGCCAGCCAGCCAGCTCTTCTCTTTCCCATCTGCTTCTGGCCTCAAGCCACCCAGGCGAATCTTCCTCCAGTGACTTTCTGGCTTTTTCATTTAACATCTGCCGAAGAAAGGTCAGATCACGGCCGACCAGAATTTCCTGGCCATGGTCATTGATGACAGAAATTCGCATTTTTAAGTAGCGAGGGATTTCAAGTTTACTCCAGATTTCCTGAGGCACATCCAGGTTATAGCGTGTCTTTAACAGGGCAGAAAGAGCTTCGTAAAAAGAAATACCTGATGGCTTTAATTCCCTGGCGACAAGCTCGGCTGTGTCCGATATGGGTTGTAAAAACTTTCGGTATTCCTTGGGTAAAGCCTTGAGTGTGGCCAGAACTTTTTCGGTCATCAGCCCTGGAACTGGCCAGGTCAGCAGGGCCTCGGGGACAGCACTTAGGAGCTGGCGCGGAATGAGGATAGTGACACCGTCTTCTTCCTCTCCTGGAGCAAATCGATATCTTAATTCATAGCTATGACCTAAGATTTTTATATAGTCGGGAAATTGACTGACGAGCTCCTGATCGGGCTGCGTCAGATAGAGATTTTCTTCCTTAAAGCGAAGGAAATCGTCGCTTCCTGCTCTTTTTATCAACTCGTCGAGAGCATCAAGACGGTAAATCCCCTGCAGTCGGGCTGAATAAAAATCAAAAAGGTACTGATCAGGTATAAGAATCTGACGGGTACGCAACTTTTCTTCGAAACGCCGGATTTTCTTTACAACTTGCTCGTTATATTCAAGAAAATCATAAGGTCGATTGACCTGGTTATTGAGCAGAGCCTCTTCAACAAAAATTCGATGAGCTGTCTCCGGGTCCTGCTGCCCAAAGGGGACATCGCGGCCCTCGACAATGTTCAGACTGAAAAGGCTGATCTTTTCTTTAGCCCGTACCTGGCCGCGGTCTTTATCCCAGTATGGTGATTCGTAAGAATAATGGCAGAGATGAGGAGCCAGCTCTTCTGCCCAGGCAGGATTGACTCTGGCTGCCAGACGCAGATAAAGCTGGTTGGTTCGAACCAGCTCGGCGGCTACCAGCCAGTCAGGGGATTTTTTAAAGAGGGCTGAACCTGGCCAGAGCCTGGCTTCTTGACGGCGCGCTAGCTGATAAAGATTTTTTTCTTTTTGAACTGCCAGGTGAGAGATAAAGCCACTCAGAATGCTCTGATGAATCGCTGTGTAGCGATCAGAATCCGAAGCAAGCTTTTTCTCAGGTCGAGCCTCAATCTTTTCCTCTTTGAGAACCTCCAGTATCTGGTCACGGAGAAAATGCCATTCCCGCAGGCGGTTATAAGAAAGAAAATAATCTCGGGCGAATTTTTTGAGTGCCGAAGTGTCGGCTGAGTCCTGACTGATAGTTTTCATCGCTTGCCAGATATTGAGCAGGGTCAAAAAATCTGAGTCAGGGTGATCAAAGACAGATTGGAGGCGATCAGCATCAGCTGCCCTATCGAGTGGCCGCAGGCGCGGATCGGGCAGGCTCAAAGCAGCGGCAATAATGGCTACTTCTTCTACCACACCGCGCTGCCCTGCCTCCAGCAGCATTCGCGCCAGCCGCGGATCCAGGGGCAGCCGGGCCATCCGTTGACCGAGTGGAGTCAACTTCCAACCGCCATCGGCTTTAGTGATAGCCCCGAGTTCAAAGAGCGTCTGGTAGCCATCCCTGACACTTCTGGCCGGAGGTGGATCGAGAAAGGGAAATTTGAGTGGGTCGCCCAGCTCGAGGTATAGCATGCGTAAAATAACTTCGGCTAAATTACTGCGCAGTATTTCAGGAGGGGTATAACGAGGACGAGCCAGAAAATCTTCCCTGGAGTAAAGCCGGAGACACAGACCTTCGCTGACCCGGCCGCAGCGTCCCTGGCGCTGTTCGGCGCTAGCCTGAGAGATGGGAAGAACTGGCAGGCTATGAATTCCGGAGGAAGGCTGATATTGCGACAGACGCGCCAGCCCGGTATCAACCACATAGCGAATGCCCGGGATGGTGAGCGAAGTTTCAGCCACATTGGTGGCCACGACTATTTTTCCCTGCTCGAGGCTATAAATCTGCCTTTGCCGGTGAGCTGGCAGGCGGGCATAGAGTGGAAGAATTACTGAATTCTGATAGTGCCGGCCCTGCAGGCGTCGGCAGGTTTCCATAATGTCTTGCTCGGTCGGCATGAAGACCAGAATATCGCCTGGACGTCTTTCGCCTTTGATAAAATCGACAGCTTCGACGGCCAGGTCGACGTAGTCCAGCTCTTCTTTTTTCTTTGGCGGCTGGAGATCATCAAGATACATGACTTCTACCGGGAAAAGACGACCGCTGATCTTAAAAACCGGTGGATTACCAAAAGCCCGCTCGAATTTCTCGACCTCCAGCGTCGCCGAAGTAACGATGAGCTTTAATTCCGGTCGTTTGTCGAGCAGGCGGTGCATCAGACCAAGCAGAAAATCTATATTCAGGTTTCTTTCATGAGCTTCATCAATGATGATCGTGTCATATTCTGTTAGCAGGCGGTCGCCCTGAGTTTCAGCCAGCAGCATTCCATCGGTCAGGATCTTAATATAAGAGCCGGGGGAGGTCCTGTCCTGGAAACGGATCTTGTAGCCGACTGCCTGCCCGAGAGGCAGATGTAGTTCATCAGAGATTCGCTGGGCAATGGTTATGGCCGCCAGTCGGCGGGGCTGGGTACAGGCGATTTTGCCAGCCAAACCCTGGCCTGCTTCCAGACACATTTTCGGCAGCTGGGTGCTCTTACCGCAGCCAGTTTCACCCGAGACAATTATCACTCTGTTATCTTTAATGGCCTGAATAATTTCCTCACGATTTCTGGTAATGGGCAGCTCCGGCGGATAATAGAGACGGGGCTTTTTTCTCTGGCGGGCCAATCTCTGTTCGGCCGATTGTTCCAGCCTTTTTTTGAGATTGAGTAAAATTTCGGCTGCCCTGGCCGGATTTTTCCTGGGAAGGTTAGAAGAAATAAGCCGGACCACTCTTTCCCGGGCATAATAGGCATCCCGGAGCATGGCTTCAGAGGTCAGAGATATAACGTGCTGGCGAAGGGCAAGAAGATCAGGTGCTACGGCGCGAGTTCCGTCGGCTCGAGGCTCATGATCATGCTGTTTTCTCATCTTCTTCTTCTAACTCCTGCTCTTATTATACTAGAAGCAATTAAAATGGCGGTCGGTAATTGAAAGGCCAGTTGCTTCCACCGATTTTCAGGCAGTTAATTATAGGTGGCCAATAAAACCAGGAAAATTCCAGGCAGCATTGGCCAGGTAGGTTAAAAAAATAAAAAGCCGAGAAGATTTAGCCAGGTCAACCAGCCCTGGTGCTCAGACGCGATTCTGCTATAATTCTTACTTAATTTTAAGAAAATCCGTCTTACCGGCATAGAAAGAATAATCATGAAAATAGGATTTATTGGTTTACCAAAGTCAGGGAAGACAACTCTGTTTAACGCTCTGACCGGCTCTTCGGCGCAGGTTTCAGCCTTTTCCACCGGACGGGTCGGCCCAAATCTGGCTTCCGTCAGGGTTTATGATGAACGGGTGGAAAAACTGGCGGCAATCTATAAACCCCAGCGCCAGGTTTATCCGGCGATTGATATCGTTGATCTGGCCGGGGTAAATGAGGGCGATGGGAAGGCAGATGCCTTTTCAGGCGATCTGATGAAGCTGGCCAGAACTGTTGACGCGCTGGCGATAGTTTTAAGAAATTTTAAAGATACAACTTCTTCCTCGCCGGCGCCGCTTGTGGATTTGAAAAAGATTGAACAGGAATTACTGCTGGCCGATTTGATAATTTCCGAGAAGCGATTGGAAAAGGTCGAGGCCAGTCTTAAAAAAGGTGGCGGTGGAAATAGCGTCCAATCACTAAGGGCCGAGCATCAGGTCCTTAAAAAGATAGTCGATGCCCTCAATGAAGGGCGGCCGCTGCGACAACTGGAATTTGATGACAACCAGAAAGCCCTCATTCGCTGTTTTCAATTTCTGACCCAGAAACCGGCTATGGTCATCCTGAATTCTGATGAAGCTTCAGCCGGAAAAAATGATAGTACCCTGGAGACCATCAAGCAGCATTACCAGGTGGTGGAGTTTGCCGGCCAGCTGGAGATGGAATTGTCTCAGCTGGATGAAGAATCAGCCCGGGCTTTTATGGAGGATCTGGGAATAAAAGAATCGGCTAAGGACAGGTTAATTGCGCTGGCTTATCGTGTTCTTGGCTATATCAGCTTTTTTACAGTGGGGGAAGACGAAGTCAAAGCCTGGAATATCAGGCGGGGAGCAACAGCCCTGGAGGCGGCGGCAGCCATACATACTGATCTGGCCCGCGGTTTTATTGCGGCTGAATGTTTCCACTACGATGCTTTAATGGCGGCCGGCTCAGATAAGGCGGTCAGGAGCAATGGTCAATTCAAACTGGTTGGAAAAGATTATATGGTCAGAGACGGTGATATTCTGAGCATTCGTTTCAATCTTTAATCTGAGTGCTGATTTTGGTCTTTCGCCGATTTTTTTCCAGACAGGTAATAAAGGTTTGCTCCAGCCTCAGCTCTTGATTCGACTTGCACCTCAATCAGCTTGATCTGTCTGCCCGCTGCTGTCTGATTGGATCGATAACATCCCGTCTGCCAGAAAATTTGCCGTTGTTATTTTTACCTTGCCTGTTATAAAATCAAGATAAGAAAGGAATAAGAAATAAAAATGCTCAAAATATTTCTCTGGCTGCTACTGGTGGCTGTGGCCGTTTTTGCCCTGGACCGGCTGCTTCTTTATATGGAGAAACGCGGCTGGATATATTACCGGAAGAAAAAACCCAGCTCGAGCGCTCTGAGCAATGCTTGCCTCGAAATCCAGCAGCTACTCGAGCCGTCCAAAAAGTATGTTGTCGAGATAAAAAAGGATGAGAAAAAGCAGCAGGCCGAAGCCGGCGATCTTCCCCCCGGGCTGGAAGAAGAAAAACCCGAGGTGGAAGAATGAAAATTGCCTTTTTTTCTGATATTCATGGTAACCTGGCGGCTCTTCAGGCGGTTCTCGAAGACATCGACAGGCGCGATGTGGATATGGCCTTTTGTGGCGGTGATCTCGTTGGCTACGGCGCTTTTCCCAATGAAGTGATAGAGCTACTGCGCCGGCGGCATTGGCCGGTTATCATGGGTAACTATGATCAGGGTGTAGGTCAGGATGCCGACGACTGTGGCTGTGCTTACCGGGACGAAGTCTCCAGAGCTCTGGGCCAGCGTTCAATTGCCTGGACCAGAGAAAGAGTTACTGCCGACAATAAAGCTTATCTGAGAAATCTACCGGCAAAAATCAGCCTGGTTATTAACGGGAAAAAAATCCTGATGGTTCATGGCAGCCCGCGCCGGATAAATGAATATTTGTTTGAGGACCGTCCGGTTTCAGCGGTGGCCAGGCTATTTCAGGCAGAGGAAGCGGAGGTCATCATCTGCGGTCATACCCATCTTCCCTATATAAAAGGGATGATTGTCGAAGAAAGCTGGGAGACAGGAGCTGGAACGGATGGTCAGGCGTCCGCCCACCGCCGGCCTGGCGGACATTATATTTTAATCAATGGTGGCAGTGTTGGTAAACCAAAGGATGGCGTTCCACGAGCCAGCTATGCTCTGATTGATTATCAGGATGGAAACTGGCAGAATGAAATCGTCAGAGTTAGCTATGAGGTTGAAACCATGGCCAGGGCGATTGAACAGAGCGGACTGCCGGTAGAATATGCCGAGCAGCTCAGGCTGGGGCATTGAGGTTAAGGGGACAGGGTATCACGTCCCCTTTTTTTAAATGATTTAAGTTCAATGAGTTGGATTAGAAGAATTAAGGGACAGAGTATCACGTCCCCAGGTTGAAATAATGGCCAGAGGTCCGGTCGTAAAAATCCCTATTGATGGTGTCCTTGATCTCCATACTTTTCAGCCCGGGGAGGTAAAGGACTTGCTTAATGACTATATTGAGGAATGTCTCAAAAAAGAAATTTATGAGCTGCGGATCATCCATGGCAAAGGGACCGGCATCCTTAAAGCCTTGGTCAGAAGCGTCCTTAAAAAACACCCGTCGGTCGTGAGTTATACTGATGGCGACCTGATGTCTGGCGGCTGGGGAGCAACTCTGGTCACTTTGAAAAGGGAAAGAAAATAAAAGGCAGAAACTATCAGGAAAAAAATAGGAAATATAGATTGTGTAGCAATTTTATAACTGGCGAAAGGCCCACAGCCAGTCTTCAAGTTCGACGCCCGGGCAGGTGAGACCTGTCTTAGATATAAAGTTCTCAATAGCTTCTTTCAAGCTCGTTTCATCCAGGCTAACCCCGGCCAGGGCTTTTTCCAGCTCGGCTATTCCTTCTTTGGGAAAGGCAGTAAAATCTCCTGAAATCCAGACTGCATCCAGTCGGCCGGCTTTAATCCTGGCGGTCAGTCTGATTAAACCGCCAGGGGCTTTATAATCTATTTCCTTAAGGTGAACGTCCTCATGAATTTTTATGGCTGGAGAGTGAAGTGGACCTTTCTGGAAAATCCAGTCCTCGCTCTCAAAAAGGTGGTCCAGCCTTTCAGCCTCAGCCAGTTCGGCTTCGGTCATCTCCCCTTTAACCAGCTCGGCTCCGGTCAGCCGGGAGAGCTCTTCTAAGTAAATGTTAATAATTTTTTCCCGGGATGGAACTTCGGGCAGAAGCTCTTTGATGGTGGCCATATACTGCTCCAGGCTTTGAAAGACTTTATCGCGCATTTTCTCGGACGAAATTTTTAAGACCTTCGCCATCATCTTTTTGTCAAAGTCAAACATAAAACTCCCGACAATGACCTCGGCCTGATTAATTCTGGCCGCTCCTGTCCCGCAAATTTTCTTGCCGCCAACTTGAATGTCATTGACCGGACGGTATTCAGCTGGAATTCCCAGCCGGTGATATGTTCTGATCATCGGCTCAACATAAAACCTGAACTTGTCTTCCAGCCTGGTTGGAAAATTGTCCGGGTGGAAGATCCATTGAGCGAAAAGCTGATCGCGGTCAAGATAAACCGCCCCGCCCCCAACTTCCCGCCGGTAAACAGGCAGACCTGCCTGGCGGCAAAAGTTCAGATCAACTTCTCTCTCCGCTTCCTGATGAAAGCCAACACAGACATAGGGCGAATTGGGGCTAACCAGGATAACTGTATCCGGTGTGTCGGGGCTGAGAGCATGGCCGACCGCATGATAGCAGGTCTGTGAACGGACTGCTGAGACTTCTCCCAGCTCAATCACTCTGATTTGCTTTTTGTTGCTCATTTTCAGTTCAGTCCTTACTCCAGAATAAAAATAAAAATTGCTTCTTTCTGATGATGATTTTATTTTTTAAGACTTTAAACTAAAAGGCTCCAGTCCTCCATAATATCTAAGGCTCTTCTGGCCATGTGCTTGACCGGTTTTTTAAGTTTCTGACTCAAGCCGACCCCCGGGCCAATTTTTTCCGGCTGAATACCTATCAAATAAACAGAGTCAGGATAGCTGTGCCTTATTTTAGCCACAGCTAAAACTTCCTGGAAGCCTAACTGGTGCCAGGACAGCCGCTGGTGATAAAAAAGATTAATCTCTTCGTCCTTATACTCAACGACCGTCCCCGGAGCTGCTCCAGTATCAGCTGCATCCAGAATCAATAAATGGCTGGCTCCTTCGACATAGGGCAAAAGATCAAGCCCCAGAACTCCGCCATCGACCAGCTCAAATTTCTTTTTTAGCTCTTCGGGGAGGAGCTTCTCCAGCTCTTTCAGGGCATAGAGTCCTGCTCCCTCATCGCCATTCAGGATATTTCCCAGCCCCAGGATAACTTTTCTTCTAGTCATCTAACCATCGCTTATTGGCCATAATTTTTATATTTAAATTATTTGCCTTCTATCTTTATTAGATTATTGGTCGATCGGAATGTTATTCCAGGACCTCTTTTGTCCTGTTGAGAAGGTTACCACCAATAAAGTCGTCTGGACAGCTTTTTTGAAGGTAACTGTCATCATTCTCCTACCTCTTAAAACGAGCCCGGCCTGAAGACCTGGCCCTCATAACCGTTTTAACTGGCTGTTAATCTTGTTCAGTTTTTTCTTTTTTTGCCTGCTGGATTCTGGTTACTTTTATTTGAGCACCAGATTAAAGCCTGTGCCGGCTTCTCCCACCACCTGGCCGCGGGCATCTATCAGATGAACAGCGCAGGCCAAGCAGGGGTCAAAGGAATGAATCGTCCTGAGAATTTCCAGAGGTTCCTCCGGCCGGGCCAGCCTGGTTCCCACCAATGAGGCTTCATAGGCCCCTGGCTGATTTTTATGATCGCGGGGCGAAGCGTTCCAGGTGGTTGGAACCACCACCTGGTAATTTTTTATCTTTTTATTCTCAATAACCACCCAGTGGCCAAGTGCTCCCCGTGGAGCTTCGGTATAACCAAAGCCCATAGCCTTTTTTGGCCAGCTGCCCGGATCCCATTTTTCGCCGTTAAAAGTCTCTGTTCTACCGGCTTTTATCTCGGCTATTAGCTCATCATAAAATTTCTCAAGCAGCGAGACTATGACTTTGGTCTCAATAGCCCTGGCTGCTGTCCGGCCCAGGGTCGAAAAAACAGCTGAGAGTGGAGCCTTAAGTGTCTCCAGCACAGAATTGACCAGCCCGACGGTCTCTTCATGCCCTGTGGCATAAAGAATCAGGACTCTGGCTAAAGGGCCAACCTCCATGGGTAGCTCATTCCACCGCGGCGATTTGATCCAGCTGTATTTGCCTTCAACCTCCAGATAATCAAACGGAGGCTTCGGCCCGGTAAAGTTAAAAGCTGTTTCTCCTTCCCAGGGGAAAAGCCCGGCTTCATCGCCCTGCCGGTATTTATACCAGCTGTGGGTGACAAACTCTTTCATCTTAGCCGCATCTTGCGGGTCGGGTGTGATCACCTGTTTTAAATCACGGTTAATAATCACTCCGCGGGGGAAAATAAGCCTGTCCAGCTCATTTAGATTCCCTTCAGGAAATTCGCCCCATGTTAAGAAATTTCCCAGCCCTTCCCCGATAGCGGCATAATCCAGATAATAGGGAGCGATGGCCAGCAGGTCGGGCAGATAAACCTGCTCGACAAAACTCTTCATTTTCTGTATTGAATCTGCAATGACTGACAGGGCTTCAGCATTTAAAGCCTGATCACTATTCATATCAATGGGCAGCGGAACTCCGCCCACCACAAAATTGGGATGAGGATTCTTCCCGCCAAAGATAGTGTGGATTTTGGTGACCTGTGACTGCCAGTCAAGGCATTCTAAATAATGGGCGACGCCGAGAAGATTTATTTCAGGCGGCAGCTGGTAAGCCGGATGTCCCCAGTAGCCATGGCTGAAAAGAGACAGCTGGCCAGAATCAACAATAGCTTTGACTTTTTTCTGCACTTCAGCGAAATAGGCCGGCGATGAATTCGGCCAGCCAGAAATAGTCTGCTGAATATCTGAGACCTTCCTGGGATCAGCCTTGAGGCTGCTAACCACATCCACAAAATCCAGGGCGTGGAGAATATAGAAATGCATGACGTGGTCGTGAATGAATTGCTGGGCCACAATCATATTGCGCATGAGATTGGCCGCTTTTGGTATTTTTATTCCTAAGGCATCTTCGACTGCCCGGATAGAAGCAATGGCGTGGACCGTGGTACAGACCCCGCAGATTCTTTGAGCGAAAGCCCAGGCTTCCCGCGGATCTCTCTTCTTCAGAATGTTTTCAATTCCTCTGACCATGGTCCCGGCTGAATAAGCCTCAGTTATAGTATTCTCGCTGTCGAGAGCGGCTTCAATTCTGAGGTGCCCTTCAATTCTGGTCACCGGATCAATAACAATTCTATTGGCCATCTTTTCCCTCCTTCTCTTCACAAATTGCGAAGCCAGTCTAAGGCTTCCTGCTCGGTCTTGAACCAGCGGACTTCACTCGCATAGTAGCTTGTGTCTATCTCAAGAATTTTCGGGTCAAGATCAGCTCCGAAGATAGCGGCCGCCGGCATTATTGGCCTTAGATGTTTGATATGTCTGAGACACTCAGAGGGCTCACTGCCGCTCAAGTCAATCAGTAATTTTCCTGTGTACTCCCGGAAAAAAGCAGTTAAAGCCTGGATATCTTCCGGTGTAAATGGTCCGCTATGACGGCAGCGAAGAATCCCTTTCTCTACAGGAGTTAAACTAAATGAGGGCATGTTATTCTCCTTTCCTCAGATGAGTGCCCTGGCCACCAGTTCAGCCAGGCTGTGGACTTTGACGGCCGAGTTAAAATGGGCCAGGCTATCCACGAACTGCAGGCGACAATTGCTGCAAACCATGCAGACCGCTTGAGCCTGGATGTCCTGCAGTTGCTCCAGCTTCATTTCAAAGACCTTGTAACGGTTGCTATCAGCTTCTTTGATGGAAATCACTCCTCCGCCGCCGCCACAGCACATGGACTGCTCTTTATTGGGTGTCATCTCTTTAAAGCTGGTTGGGGCCAGCACCTGAAGAATTTCCCTCGGCTGTTTGATCAGGCCACCCAACCGCTGGATCTTGCAGGAGTCATGAAAGGTAATTGTCTCGCCGTCAAAAGCCCCTTCTTTGATTTTGATCCGGCCGGTCTTCCAGTATTGATGGATAAGCCCGGTGATATGAATGATCTCCAGTCCTTCGGGCACTTTCATTACATTGGGTGCTGTCCAGCGGAAAGCCTCATAGGCATGACCGCATTCGCTGATAACCAGCCTCTTAACTCCGAGTTCTTCTGCGGCCTGAAAGACCCGGTGCATAAAAAGTTTAGTGAGCTCCTCATCAGCTTCAAAAAAGCCAAAATTAACTACTTCCCGGCCCTTAGAACTAACCGTCCAGTTTTCGCCTGCCTGGTTTAAAATTTTGGCCACAAAAGCCAGATTATCCGGGAATTTCATGAGTTCAATCGAAGTAAAAACCACCAACGTTTCTGCCCCAGCTTTATCCACTGGGATGTTCGATTCCCATTCGTCGGTTATCCAGTCAATTCTTTCCCGCCACATCTCATCGGTTACCCCCAGCGGGCTGCCGATCGTTTTTTGTTTGTCAGTGGCTTCAGCCAGGTCGCCCGGGACCAGACCGGCCGCGGCCAGGCCTGTTCGGACTTTATGAATCAGCGGCCCGATTTCGATGCCCATCGGGCAGACGAAGGCGCATTTATCGCAGACCGTGCAGGCTTCATAAACAATCTGGCTCCAGTGCTCAAGGTCAGAATCAGTCAGCCTTTTCTCCATTCCCAGGGCCAGCTTGATCTTACCGGCTAAAGTAAATCTCTGCTCATAAGCCCGTCTTAATGGTTCGAGCTTCCAGACCGGGGCATATTCCGGATTGCCGAGAGCCTGGTAAAAATGGCAGGCTTCAGCACAGATCCCGCAGCGGGTGCAGGCTTCAAGTTGAGCAGCCACCCAGCCGCCGGTTTCCTTGAGGTAAGTATTTAAAGCACTTGCTGTTTTCATGGTTGACCTCTTTTTCAGGGAGTAACGGCCCGTTTACCGGCCCGGGCGCCGTGGATTGTCCGGGAAAAGAAATAGAACAGGAAGTGGGACATCCGGCTAAAGGGAATCCAGATGAGCAGCAGGCAAACAAAAATCAGATGGAGACTGAAAATAACTTCATAAGGAAACCACAGATGGTGATACATGATGTAACCGGTGACAAACGGCAGAAAAACCAGGGTCCAGTTAATCCAGACCGGCAGTTTAGTCAAAAGTCTTAAGACCGGATGAGTCAGACGATTAATCAGCAGAATAATTAAAGAAATAATCCCGACCGCGGCCAGCCAATCAACAATGGGATTGGGCAGAGGCGCCCAGCTCACACCGAAGAGACTTTGCCAGACAAGAATATGAGCCTCGCCAAAGATCAGGACCAGGAAAAGGCTCAGATGGAAAAGTCCCCCGGCGATAAAGGTCAGGGCGTTATTCTTAAATGTCCGCCGCACCCAGGGGATGAAGGGCAGGATGATCAGGCCCTTCAGGTAACTGATAATTACTCCCGACAGCTTACTGCCCTGGCTTTTGACCCGGTCTTTTTCCCAGCCCAGGAAGATGATTCTGACCAGCCTGTAAATCATCCCGGCGATAAAAATGACCAGTGAGAAATGGAAAAGAGGACCACGCGAAAACCTTAAAATCTCTGTCCAGTCCATTTCATCCCTCCTTGTTGTCCGGCGGAGCGGAGGTGGTTGATTCAGGCGGAGTCGTCGGGGCAGTCGAGGCTAAAGCTTTCTTTGCCCTCTTTTTTCTGGCCGAGTTGATTCCGGCTAAAGCAGCTCCGGCGGCTAAGCCTGCGCCCGCGGCCAGGGCCGAGGTCTGGGCGGTTGGCGGAATTAGAGCGGCCGATTGACCCTGATAAAAACCCCCGCCATCCCAGAAATGAGGCTCAGAGCAACCCAGGCAGGGATGTCCCGACTGAACCGGATAGGAAAGGCCGCGTTCCCATTTGAGCGATGGACAGGCATTGTAAGTGGTGGGCCCTTTGCAGCCCAGCCGGTAAAGACAGTAGCCCTGGCGGGCACCTTCATCATCAAAACTGGCGGCAAATTTACCCGCCTCATAAAAAGGACGCCGCAGGCAGTGGTCGTGAATGGTGTGACCATAGAAGACGAGCGGCCGCTTGAGATGATCTGTCCGGGGCAACTTGCCCAGGATGAGAAAGTGAAGAATTGTGCCGGTGGTCACTTCGGGAATGGCCGGGCAGCCGGGGATATTGATGACCGGTTTGTCTTTAATTAGATCAGCTACACCGCAGGCACCGGTCGGATTAGGTCTGGCCGCCGGGAGACCGCCAAAGGAAGCGCAGTTGCCCGTAGCTATAATGGCTGCCGCCCCAGCTGCCGCCTCCTTGAGGATTTCAAGGTTGCTCTTTCCACCCACCGTGCAGTAAATTCCGTCTTCAGCCAGACTCGGACTGCCTTCAACTACCAGGACATATTGTCCGCGGTATTTATTGAGGCATTCTTCCTTAGCGCTTTCAGCCTGGAGACCCGAGGCGGCCATCAATGTTTCGTGATATTCGATGGCCAGGTCGTTGAGAACCAGACTGCTCAGCGTAGGAGAACTACTGCGGGAAATAGCCTCGCTACAGCCGGCGCAGTCCTGAAACTCAAGCCAGATAATAGGCAGCCTGGTCTTAGTCTGGAGAGCCCGGGCGACCGCCTTGGCTGGATCAGGTTGAACGAGTTTTCCCAGGGCCTTAACCGGCGGCGAAAATTCCAGGCCCAGAAAACCGGCGATTGTCCCGCAGAGCTTCATAAAGTCACGCCGGGACAGGCCTTTTTCCCTTAAATGTTCATAAATAGTCTTTTCCTTCATTGACCCTCCTTCTCCCCGGAAAAGAAGTTTTAGTGGCAGGAAATGTTAGCTGCTTCTAACTTTTGCTGGTAAGCAGCCAGTCCCTCTGAACCGGTGAGCAAAGAGGCTTTTTCTTCTTCCCATTTAGTGGCTTCTATTTCCGCAATCCAGCCTTCGCCGTAGGGATCAGAGATGACCAGGTCAGGATTGGAGGCCAGCTGTTCATTGCCGCGCTTGACGATACCGCTGATCGGAGCCGGGACGGGGCCAACAAATTTGGCACTTTCCAGAGTGGCTAAGCTTTTTCCCTGGACAACTTCGGTGCCAATGTTTTTAGCCCTGATGGTGACTGCATTGAGTTTGCCTCCGGCCAGCTGGCCGGCGATCGGCGTCAACCCCAGGCGGAAGAGGTTGCCTCCTAAGGGTTTCAACCAGAGATGCTTTTCCGGGTAGTAATAAAGATCCTCCGGCAGGTTGCATCCTCGAATCATGGCCATTGGAATCCTCCTTTGAAAGATTAATTAATTGAAAGATCAGAAAGTTAAGACAGTCTTGCTGTCTTCAGCCATCTGCCACATGGAAGCCCCGCCGACAATTTTAGCTTCGGGAATTAAGTCTTCCGGCTTGAGATCATGAAGCTCCAGGGAAGCTGAACAGGCTGTCATTTTGACGCCAGCTTCGATGGCTTCCTGTCTGAATTCGGCCGCCGATTTACCGCCAGCTTTGGGATAAACAGTCTCAGCCAACCCTTTTTTGAGGAGAAGCGTCCCATCGATAGTAAAAAACATGGTAACTTCATAATCCATAGCAGTGGCTAAGGTGGCAAAGAAAAACGGGGTGGCACAGCGGCGGGGAGTGTCCGGGCCGCTGGTCATAATGATCAAAACTTTATCTTCAGCCATGGCTACCTCCATTTCTAAAAGCTCAAAAGCTCAGGGTGATGGCGTTCTGGCTGGCAAATTCCAGAAAAGTAGCTGCCCCACCAATTTCTATGCCGTCAATCAGGTCTTCTTTTTTGACCCCCATGACATCCATAGTCATCTGGCAGCCAATCAGCCTTACCCCCATGTCCAGAGCTGTTTCCAGCAGTTCACTTAGTTTTGGCACTTTAGCCTTTCTCATCCAGGAATTCATCATTATCGTGGCTAAGGGTGTCATGCCCGGCAGCATAGCGATGATATTGGGTATCTTCATGGGCATAGCCGGATTGGCCACAGGCGAGACTTTTAGCTTATCAATTTTGCCTTTCTTAAGGATTTCCAGGCCAAAAAAGGTAAAAAAGATAGCTGCTTCCATTTCCATGGCCACGGCCGCCGTTGATAAAATGAACGGCGGGTAAGCCATGTCCAGCGTTCCATGGGTGGCGATGATCGCCAGTCTTTTAGCGCTTTCTTCAGACATGATAATCTCCCTTCATTTCACCTTACGAATGTAAAATACGAACTTATTCCCTTCAGTTTCCTGTCCAACGAGCTCCTGCCCGGTTTTTTTGACCCAGGCCTGAATATCGCTGACTGAGCCAGGGTCGGTGGCGATCATTTTAAGAATCTCTCCAACCTTCATCCCATCCATGGCTTTTTTGGTTTTAATGATGGGCATCGGGCAGGAGAGGCCGCTGTTATCCAGAGTTAGATCAGCCTTAAGATCAGACATCAGACACCTCCTTTTTAATATCCCATGACTGGCTGGCCGGATTACCGATACGACCTGGCCAGGCCCGCCATGAGCCGATTATCCTACAATTCTTATAAGAATACAAGGAATTATTTTATTAATAGGGTGGTGATCTGGTAAACCGCTGGCTGAAGATCGGCCGCGGGGAATAGGCTGGTAAAAAACAGGGTGGTTGAGGCTAAAGCTGATTTCAGGAACAGCAGGAAGCTAAAGAAAAAGCAAGGACAAATACCAGGTAGCATTCTACCCTTCCTTTCTTCTTGTACCCTTTTGTTTTATGGTAGCTTTTGACTCGGGCACCTGTCAAGCTGATTGACTCACAGCTCATTTTACAGGGGGGCTTATTTTATAAGAGCGGTCAGACCGTCAATCAGGATTTGCAACCCGACACAAAAAACCAGGAAGGCGCTCAGCCGGCTTGAAATCAGATTGCTTTTTAGGACCGTGTCCAGAAAAGAAAAAACAACCAGGGCTAAAATCAAACTGGAAACAAAAACAGCAGGTTTTGCCCGGTTGATTGTCCTCCTCATCCAAATCTTTCTTGCGTTAAGTTGTAAATTTTCAATCCCAGAGGGGGGCTCCCCGGCGACTGAAAATTAACCGAAGGCCATTTGTTACCCTATTTTAGAAATTCCCTGATCAGGGGATTATCACGAATAGCGGCGAATTCCGGTTCTTCTTCGATCAATTTCCAGTTTTTGAAGCCATTCTCCTGGGCTTTTTTTAGATATTGAACAGCTCTTTCCACTTCTCCTCGGCTGGCAAAGACCCTGGCGAAATTAAAATAAAGATCGGTCAAAGCCGAGCCTCTCATCGGCAGGCCGGCCAGTGCTTCAGGATGTTCTTCGAGATAGTTGGGGTTAAGCTCGAGGCCTTTTTTGAGATAATTAAGTCCCTGTTCTTTGTCATTCAACTGGAAACAAATAGTGGCCAGACTGTAATAGCCAGCGGTCAGGTCGGGTGAGATAGAAATAGCTTTTTCGTAGTACTCTCTGGCTTTTGGATATAGCTCCCTCATGGCATAAATGGCACCGAGATTAAGGTAACCGGTAGCATATCCAGGATCAATTCTAATTGCCCGCTGGAAATAAATCTCTGCTGAGTCGTAATTTCCTTCTTTAAAATAAGTCAGCCCCATGAGGTTGTTAGCTCGAACAGATTTGGAGTTGATCCTCAAGGCCTGATTAAGTTCCAGCCTGGCCAGAAAATAATTTTCCTGCTGGAAATATTTAATGGCTGCATTCAGATGTTCGTTGTATTCTGTTTCTGAGCCCTGTTTTCTGGCAGTGAGGCAAGCTGTGCTCAAAAGAGCAATAATTATAATTAAGGTTAAACCCTTCCTTTTCATCTTTTGCCTCCATTTTTATTTTAAGCCTGGTTATTTTGCCTGTCAATTGAATAGATATTCTCTAAAATTTAGTTAAAAATAATTCCTTGTTTCCCGAGAAAAGGTTAGTTGGATGATTTTGTCTCCAGGCTAAGAATGAGACGGAGGTGAAGGGTAAAAACAGGGAGAATAATAGGCAACTAACTTAGTAGTAAATTCGTCGTCAGGTTCTATTAACAAGGACTTAAATTTTTTGAAAAGAAGAAAAAGATACAAAGTCAAGTAGCCCGGCTAGCCGGCAGTAATAGCTATAATAGATAGTGGCTATCTACCAGTGAACTACCAATAAATCTAATCCCGGTTCGGGTGAAACTATGAATTTATAAAGGAGCTGCCAGTTTATAAAGGCCGAGCTTTTTTAAGGTGGGAGCGGAACGGAATGAAGTAATAACCAATCTGAGCCTTTTGGCCGAAATTTTGGGGAAAGTAATTAGCTTCTTATAACCAACTGTCGTTCCTGTGGCGACCTGAAGCCATCCCTGTCCATCCCAAATCTCGAGTTTGAATGATTCTATCCTCTGCCCCAGGCTGATTTCCTCCTGGAGTTCCAGGCAATCCATGACCGCCCGCTCATCCAGTTCCAGTTCGATGATGATTGGTTCCTCTTTATCTGTTGCCAGCCAGCAGGTCCCCGCCTGGCTGTCAATGACTGCTTCAATATTATAACTGCCTGCAGTCCGGGAGGTTCTAATCTCGGCTCCCCTAGCCAGGTTTCTTTTAAATGAGGCGGCTACCAGCTGACTTAAGTCCTGCAGTACCCTGACATCGTTATCAGCCAGGAGGCCTCTCTGATCGGGCGGCACATTTAATAACAAAACCGAATTTCTTCCCACAGATTGCAAATAAATATTAAACAATTCAAGACCGGATTTAACCTGATTGTCCTGACTATGGTGATAGAACCAGCCTGGACGGATGGAAACATCAACTTCTGCTGGATACCAGAAAAGTGCTCTGGCCGAAAGAATTTTCTCGCGACTTCCCAGATCTTCCCCCATCAGAGTCAATGGTTGGAAAATGTTATCAAGCGAGGTCTGATCCTGGCTTAACTTAGCTATTTCTTCTTCAGGCAGGGCCAGTGGTAAGACACTCCATTCAGTTTCGCGGGCGAGCCCGCTTTCGTTACCTACCCAGCGCACGTCCGGTCCACTGATGGCGATAACCGCTTCTGGCTGGAGGCGACGAATTAGCTCGAAATAAGAACTCCAGTCATATTCCTGTTTTCTTCCGTTGGGCCCTTCTCCACAGTAACCATCGAACCAGACCTCAGCTACCGGCCCGTAATTGCTTAAAAGCTCTATAAGCTGGGCTCGGAAAAATTCGTTATAAGCGGGGCTTCCATATGTTTTCTCATGCCGGTCCCAGGGCGAAAGATAAAAGCCGAAAGCCAGTCCTTCTTGCCGGCAAGCAGCGGACACTTCTCTGATGATATCGCCCCGTCCCTGCCTCCAGGGGCTTTTTTTGACAGAATAATCTGTGGTCTGTGTCGGCCAGAGGCAAAAACCGTCGTGATGTTTGGCAGTGATGATGATCATATTAAAACCGGCTTCCCTTAACACTCTGGCCCACTGCCCTGGATCAAATGAAGTCGGATGAAAGACGGTCGGATCTTCTGTCCCATCGCCCAATTCTTTATCGGTGAAGGTGTTAATTCCGAAATGAATAAAGGCCGCCAGTTCTCTTTTCTGCCAGTTCAGTTGCCGCTGCCGGGGAATGACTCGTGCTGCCTTAAGCAGGCGAATCTGGTTAGAATCGCCTGGCTCCAGGAAATGAATATTTTTAAAAGGGATCTCTTCCCGGGTTTTGATTTCCTGGTCGGAAGCCAATAGAGGTTGTGGAGTGAGTTTCCATATAAGAAAAAGAACGATTAATACTCCAGCCGCCAGGCAACAGTTTTTTTCTTTTAAGAAGCTTGAAAAAAAGACAGGGAAAGGTCTCCTTAACCTGGCCTTAACCGCTTCTGGCCAAAGAGTAAATGACTTATCTTCAAAAGAAAGCTGCAACGCGCACCTTTTTCTTATTTATTGTGCTCTCTGGTGATATCAATTTGGTTTTTATCCATTATCAGTTATTACCAGAAAGCCGGTCTGATGGCAAGCCAGTCTTGAGAGACCAGCCTGCAAACTAGCCGGCCAAAGGCTGATCTGGCCAGCGTCTTACTAAAAGTTGACATGATGTCTCTTTTTTTGATAAGTAATGTAATGAACATGTTCTGATAGCAGAAGCTAAAAAGAACGAAAGGGGTGCTGTTGATTGCTGCAGCCAGACCAGCCTCTTGGCTTGAGTGAGACAATAGAGTAAAGGAGACAATGATCATGAAAAGACTGGATAAAAACAAGCTCTGGAAGAAAATTACAGGGCTGACTGGAATTTTAGTTCTGGCCTTTTTAGGCCTGGTTGGAATGGCCGTTTCTGGCCTGGCCGCGGAGAAAATAATGCTGATGGTGAGCGGTGGTTATCTTTTCCCGGCCGATGCTGGTTATAAAAATGTTTATGGCGAAACACTGTTTGTGCCAGAGTTCAAGCTGGGAGTCAGGATCATTGATCACCTTTATGTTTATGGTCTTTTCATGACTGGTTCTAAGGATGGTACAACTCCCGACCTCGAGCTTCCCGCTCACTCCCGACAGCAATTTTATGGGGGCGGTCTGGGCTATTTCCCCTCAATCGGTCGACATCTAAAAGTTTTTGTTGGAGCTGGAGTGGCCAATGCTTCTTATAAAGAAGAGGCCATGGAACTTACGGTGAAGGGCAATAAAGTAGGCTTGAACCTGGAGGCTGGAATTTATTATAAAGAAAAATTCCTGTTTAGCGGGATAGAGGCTGGCTATTGTCAGGCTAAAGACAGCTATGAAGGAACTGATTTTAAAATAGGCGGAGCGAGATTATCTCTGGTTCTGGGTGTCCTTTTTTGATTAATATTGCTGCCTGACTTGCCAGCCGATCTGTTTTTCAGGGTTCAGGTTATCGCTATCAATTAATTAAATTTATTACTGACCATTAAAAGATAAAAGCTGCTTTTAGTACACCATCCAGGCGCTCCGAAGCAGTGGTGAAGGCAACCTGAGCTTCTTCAGGCGAGAAGCGGTGGGTTATCAGCCAATCCACCCTTAACTTTTTCTCAGCCAGAAGGTTCAATGATTCTTCCAGGCATTTATTTTGCCGGCGACTGTTGATTATGGTTATTTCCTTTCTTCTAAGCTTGCTCAGACGATAGGGCACTCTCTCTGGCAGTGGAATCCCAATCTGTATGATTTTGCCGCCCGGTTTGACCAGTTCAATTGCCTGATCAATGGCTTCCAGGTCCCCGCTAACTTCAAAAACAGCATCTAAACCAAGTGGCTGACGGGCAGCAATTTCCGAAATAATATCTTCCTCTTCCACGCTGGCGGCCCAGCTGGCTCCAGCTCGAAGGGCGGCATCAACCCTGGCCTCGGAGCGATCAGTAGCAAAAATGGAACTGAATTCATAGCTTTTGAGCAACATAATCAACAGAAGTCCGATTGGTCCAGTCCCCAGTACTCCAACTGTAGCTGAATTTTCAATCGAAGCGAGACGAAGAGCATGGACGGCAATGGACAGCGGTTCGGCTAACATTCCTTCTTCCAGTGATAAATCAGGAGGCAGAGGAATAAGATTTTTTTCCGGCATGATAAAATAATCAGCGAAGCAACCAGGAAGTTCCCCTGGATGGCCCAGGAATTTAATCGTCCGACAGGTATTTAGCCGGCCAGCCAGGCATTGGTCGCAGACCCCGCAGGAAATTGATGGCTCTACCATCACCAGCTCGCCAGCTTTATATTTTTTTGCTTCTGGCCCGGTGCTGACGATTTCAGCTGAACATTCGTGACCCACAAGGCAGGGATAGTGAACCGGATCTCCGCTGACCGATTCAGAAATAAAATAATGGAGATCGCTCCCGCAGAGGCCCGCCACCTTCGTTTTAAGAATGACTGAATCAGGGGCTAAGAAATCTGGCTGAGGCCTTTCTTCGATTCTGGCCTGTCTCAGACCTGTGATAAGAATAGCTCTCATTTTTATCTCCGGGTTTTATTTTTCTATTTAAATTCTATTTCATTTTATAAGTTAATTCCAGCTTGATGAGATTTGCAGATAAGGCCCAGTTGGTATAAAAATTAACAGGTAAATCTGGTGGCGGCGGTCAACCTGAGTGGTAGCCCGCCTAAAAACTTCTTTATTATCTGAAACTTTTTTTATATTTTAATAAAGTTAATGATAAGGTAACAGAAATGGCTATTAGAAAAATTCAGATTCACCCCTATTTGTACATAATTTTTGTTCTCGGGCTAACCTGGATTCCCTGGTTTCTGGCTATCTCTACCGGTCGGGGAGTCGAAAACCTGGCCGTCAAGGTTCTTCTGCTGGCCGGTTTGCTGGTGCCGGCGCTGGTGGCCGTGGCTTTTATGCTTCTCGGTGAGGAGAGTGAAGATAACTGGGATTACTGGCGGCGAGTTTTTGATCCTACTCTGATCAGTAAAAGAGGTTATCGCGAAATTTTCTTTATCCCCCCGTTAATTACCCTGGCAGCCATCCTGGTTTCTCTGGCCTTAGGTCAACCACTATCGCAATTGAAGCTGATTAATCAGGTCAGGGCTCATCTTCCCTCCATTTTGATCTTTATATTTTATACCTTTTTTGTTGGGCCGTTTCCGGAAGAACTTGGCTGGCGCGGCTACTGGCTGGATAAGCTGAGAAATCTCATGTCAGGTTTTAAAGCCAGCTTGCTGATTGCTGCTGTCTGGGCTGTCTGGTCGGTGCCACTTTTCCTGGTCAAAGGCTTTACCCTTCAGGCCAGGTCATCCAGTATTTTATTAATCTTATTTTATTTCCTTCAGCTTTTTCCTAAGTCTACTATCTTCACCTATATTTTTTATAAAAATCAAAAAAGCACCTTAGCTGCCATCCTTTTTCACTTTATGATGAATTTCGTTGGGCAGCTATTTGAGCTAAGCTTGATGACTGAAGGTCTTCAGACACTGTTTTATTTTATTCTGGCAGCAATTATCATCGGCAGAAACAGAGCTATATTCAAATAGGATTTTTTAAAATTGCTCATACCTGGAAATGTTTAACGAAATTTCTCAAAATTTACGGCTGGCCCTGACCACTATTATTTTTGCCCTGGCTTCCGGGCTGATTTCTGTTTCTTTTATGCTAATGGTGAATTTTATTTTTGCCAGGACGATTTTAAGTTTTTCCCAGCATTCCATGATTTATTTTCTTTTATCAAGTTTGGCCGCAGTTCTAGTTACATCACTTCTATCAGGCCTGCTGGTTAATTTCTTTAGTCCGTCAGCAGCTGGCTCTGGTATCCCTCAGGTTAAGGTCGCCTACTGGCAAGAATTGGGGCGAATTGATCTAAAAACAGGAATAGTAAAGTATCTAGCCGGAATTATTAATATTGGTGGTGGAACTAGCCTGGGTCGAGAAGGTCCTTCTGTTTTTCTGGGATCGGCAGTGGCCTCAAATCTTTCAGGCCTTTTTCGTTTCGAGCGAAATCAAAGGCGTGGTCCCTGTCTGGTTGGGGCCTCCTCTGGTCTGGCCGCTGCTTTTAATGCACCTCTGGCTTCTATTACTTTTGTCATTGAAGAGATACTGGGAGATTTAAATAGCCGCCACCTGGGGTCGGTAATCCTGGCAGCAGTTTCTGCTTCCTTTGTGGTTCATGCTATTATCGGGAGCCAACCCGCTTTTCAGATGGCGAGAGTCGAAAATGTTTCGTGGAACCATTATCTAATTGTTCCAGTTGCTGCCCTTCTTGCTTCTCTGGTCGGCGTCATTTTCCAGAAATGGATGCTGGCTTTTCGGTCTAAATTTCAAAAACAGAAAAAAATCCCACTCTGGGCGAAACCTCTGGCTGGAGGATTGAGTACCTGGTTGCTGGGTGTCGCCGTCTTTTATTTAACTGGCAAACTTGGTGTTTTCAGCCTTGGTTATCAGGATCTATCGGCGGTTTTAAAAAATGATTTTCCGTGGAAAGCAGCCGGTATTTTGATTGTGGCGAAGCTTCTGGCGACGGCTTTAAGTTATGCGGCAGGAGGCTGTGGTGGTATTTTTGCTCCTCTCCTTTTCATGGGAGGAATGAGTGGTTTTTTTGTGGGCGGACTTTTTTCGCAGTGGGTTAACCTTCAGTCCTCCGATCACATCGTGCTGGCAGCCGTTGGGATGACTGCTTGCCTGGGGGCAGTGGTTAGGGCTCCCCTCACTTCCTTATTGATTGTTTTTGAAATGACCCATCAATTTGAACTCGTTCCAGGTTTGCTGCTAGCTACCTTGATTGGACAGGGAGTGGCCAGGCTGGCTGGTCCGCATAATATCTATGATGCGCTGCTCCTCCAGGATGGATACCAGCTCCACAAGATAAAGCCACCGCTTGACTTACGTAGCTGGCAAAATCAACCAGTTTCAACGGTAGCCAATTACCAACCAGTAGTAATCAAGTCTTTATCTCCGGCCGAGCTCAGTCAGATCATTGATAAATATCCTTACAGGTATTTCCCGGTTCAACAGAATGGGCAGGTAGCAGGATTGGTTTCTAGAGAGAATATAAAAGATTACCTGAATAACAAGGGGGAGATAGAGATACTGGCTCCTGCTTTTGCTTATGAGGATGAATCAATTAAAGAAATTGGAAATCGCTTTCTTCAGACTCCATCCAATGTACTGCTGATCAAAAGAAGAGAAGACGAGCAGCTGGTAGCTCTTATCACCCTTCATGATTTAATAAGGGCTCAAGCCTCAGTCGAAGAATGATTAAAATTAAAAGAGTCAAAACTGGTATTCTTATCCACGAGTGAATGTTTAAAATTAATCTTTTCTGTTCTTAAGCTGGCGATGACCTAACACCTGTTTAAAATTTTTATGATCTTAAAGATTGTAGTCTGTCGTCTGAGGATAAGTGCTCAGAAATAACGACCCAGCCTGAATGATGATGAAGACAACGAAAGCCAGAATAAGGATTCCAAAGATAATGAACATCGCCGATTTCAGGTCTGAAACCTTCCTGGCCATTCCTTGTGGGAAAAAGATATCAAAGCCCATTTTCCCCAGCATCACCACAAAAATAGTAATGCCGACAACCAGCCTGAAGACAAGAATATTAGCCCGACTATAATCTGCCTGGTCCAACCTTATAAACGGGAAAACCAGCCAGAAAGCTGCAGCTAAGGCCACTATTCCCGGCAGGTATCTGACTGCCTGTTCCATTCTTCTGGTATTTGCCATTTGACTCCATTATACCCTCTGATTTAAGACTAAATCAATATGGTTATATCAGCTAAAATTTTGCCTGTTATTGGCTTCTTATATGATGTAAAATTACTGAAAACTGTATAAATGAAATTATTGCTTGTCAATTGGACTAAGCTGGTATATCATGGTACAAGAAATAAGATATATCTCTTGAGAGGTACCGTATGGATATAAAAATTTCTATAGACAAAAAAAGCCCCGTTCCAGCCTATCGCCAGCTCATCAAACAGATTACTTCTATGATTCACGAAGGACGTTTAAAGCCTGGCGATAAACTTCCAACTGAGCGAGAGCTGGCCTCTCAACTCAATATTGCCAGGGGGACAGTTAAAAAGGCTTATGAAGTGATGGCCAGAGACGGCCTCATTGAAACCACGCAGGGCCGGGGTACCTTTGTTTCATCCAGGCAAGATATAATCCCAACGGGCCGAAAAGAAAGAGCTCAAAAGATCATTGATAATCTTGTTGACGAGCTCCGCGAGCTAAATTTTTCTTATCAGGAAATAAGAACCTTTGTTGAACTGGCCATCATTCAGAGAGAGGAAAAACTGGAAAACTTTAATGTGGCTATTATTGATTGTAATCCAGAAAGCTTGAGCATCTTCGAGCGTCAATTGATTTTTCTAAAGCATGTCAGAGTATCAAGATTCTTGCTGGATGAAATTGTGGCTGATCCACAAGCCAGCAAACGCCTGGAACCCTTTGACCTGATTTTGACCACGAGCACCCATTACAGTGAGCTTCTGGGTAAGGTGCCTCCTTTGAAAGATAGGCTGATCCAGGTGGCTGTTTCCCCCAGTCAGGAGACAATTATCGAGATGGCCAGCTTAAGTCCGTCCCAGAGGCTGGGAGTCATCTGTGAAAGCCAGAATTTTCTGGCCAGGGTGGTGGCCAGATTGAAGAGCATGGGTTTGGCTACCGGTCCAGTTCCCTGCCTGTTTTTAAAAGATGAGAATAAACTACCGGAATTTCTAACTGAATTGGACGTAGTTTTTGTCCCACCGGGTTACCACCTTCAGCGTAAAAAAGAGAATATGGCGGCTGTCCAGGAATTCAGGCAGAGAGGTGGAAAAGTTATAACTTTCGATTACCAGATTGAAAGAGGATCGCTTCTTTATGTTGAAGAAAGGATCAGTCAGCTACTGACTCCCTGATTGCTCAGCATCGTCAAAATTAAAAAGTATGAAAAGTGGAAAAATCAAGAGGGAGAAGTCGAGTAACCCGAGGACAGGAGAATAGCAAGATGGAAAACCAAAAGGACACGATTGTCATTGGTGTAATCGGTTCTGATTGCCATTCGGTCGGCAATAAAATTCTGGAAATGTTTTTTACCTCAGAAGGATTTAAGGTGGTTAACCTGGGGGTCATGGTTTCTCAGCAGGAATTTGTTGATGCGGCCATCGAGACTAATGCCAGGGCAATTCTGGTCTCTTCTCTTTATGGACATGCGGAGATAGACTGCCAGGGCTTTAGGGAATTGTGCATTGAAAAGGGGCTTGATCCCATCATCCTTTATATCGGGGGCAACCTGGCAGTGGGAAAGACACCTTTTTCGGTGGTTGAAGAGAAGTTTAAAAAAATGGGTTTTGACCGCGTATTTCCGCCTGACGTGGATCTCAAGCAAGTGGCTGAACTTTTAAGGCAGGATATCAAAGAAAAATTTGGGTCTTGTTCAAAAGGACAGGAGGCCGGAGCCCGGGCAAACCAGACTAGCCCTAAAAATCAGAGCCAGCCAGCCGATCAGATCAGTCAGAATAATAATAACCGGAAAGAGCCAGAAGGTTCTAGGACTGAGTGAGCTAGTATCCCATGAAGACAGTTGTTAGCATCGATATCGGTTCGACCTGGACTAAAGGTGCTGCCTTTGAACTGACCGCTTCAGAATTGGAGCTTCTGGAGAGAGTCTCTGTTCCGACCACTCAGAACAACCTGGTAGTTGGTTTCCACGAGACTTTAGCCCGACTTCTCCACCAGGATGGTCATACTTCTCTTGAGGAATTAAAAGGCCTGGCTGAAGTGTTCTTTTCTTCCTCGGCCAAAGGCGGGCTGAGAATTGCTGCTATTGGCCTGGTGCCTGATCTGACCCTGCAGCTGGCCAAACTGGCTGCCATGTCAGCTGGTGGTAAAGTCATTAAAAGTTTTTCTTTTTCACTGACCTCAAGCGATGTCAAAGAGCTGGAACGACTCAGTCCGGATATTGTCCTCTTTAGCGGAGGGACAGACGGCGGAAATAGTAAATACATTCTGGAAAATGCCCAAAAATTGGAATCTTCCCGGCTCAGCTGCCCTATTGTTTATGCTGGTAATAGGGCCGTGGCTGAAGAGGTGGTCAATATCATGAAAAGCCGGGAAGTGATAGTGACTGAAAATCTGATGCCAGAAATTGGCCAGGTTAACATTGAACCAGCCAGGGAAAAGATAAGAGAAATATTTCTAAAGAGAATAGTTGTTGGCCGGGGCCTGGCAGAAATAGTTGAGTTATTTGGTGCTCAGCCCAAACCAACGCCTCTGGCTGTGTTTGAATTGATCTCTGCTATTCCAGAATTTTATCCGGAATGGTCGGACCTGGCCGCCATTGATATTGGTGGAGCAACAACTGATTTTTATTCCAATACCGAATCGTATCTTGAGACCGATACCGTGGTGCTCAAGGGAATCAGGGAACCGAAGGTCAAAAGAACGGTAGAAGGAGATTTGGGGCTGAGAGTTTCTGCCCGTTCTCTTTTTGAAACCGGTGAGGATTACCTGCGGGATCGCCTGGGGGAAGAAGGGCTTGAATTCAAACACATGGAAGAATTTGTCAGCAGAATCTCAGATAAAATAGACTACCTGCCGGTAGGAGAAAAGGAACATATATTTGACCGGCTTCTGGCCGAGGCCTGTGTCTATTATGCTGCTTTAAGGCACATTGGCGGCTGGAAAGAAATTTATACGCCCCAGGGCAAGGTCTATATGCAAACCGGGAAAGATCTGAGAAGGGTCAAAGCCATTATTGGCAGCGGCGGATTTCTGTCTGAAGAAAGAACAGCCGCGGTCATGGCCATTCCTCTTAAAAAACTCAGAAATTATGGTGAAGAAATCAAGCTTTTGCCGGAAAAACCTGATTTTTATCGCGACCGTTATTATTTATTTTCACTGCTGGGAAATCTTATTGAAAAATATCCGCGGGAGGCGTCTACTCTGGCCGTTACTTCCGTGGAAAAATTAAACCAAAAAGGTGATTAAGATGATTAAAGACGAAAAAATAGAACTCAAGGAATTTTATGAAATTAGAAAAGATGTTCTTCAGACCTGGCCGACCGGCAGGAATGTTTCAATTGAAGAAGGTGTAAAATTCCACCGAACAATTCCCGAAGAGAGGCGTTTTGCTCTCGCCATGAGCAAAGCCAGGAAAAAGCGCCAGACCCTCCTTCAACCTCGAGCCGGGGTGGCTTTAATTGACGATCATATTAAACTTTTGCGTTATCTGGAGACGGAAGGTCAGGCCGACCTTCTACCAACCACGATTGATGCTTATACCAGACAGAACAGGTATGAAGAGGCTGAAAAAGGAATTGAAAAATCTAAGCAGGCTGGCACCTCAATGCTTAACGGCTTTCCGGCTGTTAATTATGGAGTCGAAGGCTGCCGCCGGGTGGTGGAAAGTCTGACCAGGCCGCTTCAGATCCGTCATGGAACGCCAGATGCCCGCTTGCTGGCTGAGATTACGCTGGCGGCTGGCTTTACCAGTTTCGAGGGTGGCGGAATTTCTTATAATATTCCTTATGCGAAAAGAGTCCCGGTTGAAAAATCCCTCCGAGACTGGCAGTATGTTGATCGTTTAGTTGGCCTTTATGAAGAAAATGGAGTCACCATTAATCGTGAGCCATTCGGACCTCTAACCGGCACCCTGGTGCCGCCATGTATTTCAATTGTCTCCGGGATAATAGAAGGGCTACTGGCACTCAGACAGGGTGTCAAGTCTATTACCCTGGGATATGGGCAGGGCGGCAACATTATTCAAGATGTTGCCGCTATTGCCGCTCTGCGGGAACTGGCTGAGGAGTATTTTCATCGAGCTGGATTTGATGACTTTGAATTGACCACTGTTTTCCATCAATGGATGGGTGGTTTTCCTGAAGATGAGGCCAAGGCTTTTTCAGTCATTGCTTTTGGAGCTATTGTAGCCAGACTATCCGGGGCAGAAAAGGTTATAGTCAAATCTCCGCACGAGGCTATGGGTATCCCGACCAAGGAAGCGAATGCCCAGGGGCTCAGAGCAACACGTCAGGCTATTAACATGGTGGAAGACCAGATCGTTCTGCATCCTGATGACATTAAAACTGAACTGGAGCTGATTAAAAAGGAAGTCAGTTGCTTGATAGAAAAAGTCTATGAGCTGGGCAAAGAGGATATTGCCACTGGAACAGTAGCTTCTTTTGAAGCCGGTGTTCTGGATATTCCTTTTGCTCCTTCCATTTATAATCATGGAAAAATTATTCCCATGAGGGATAACGAAGGTTTTATCCGAATCTTCAATAAGGGTAATTTGCCGTTAAGTGATGAAATCATGGCTTATCATCGAGAGCGGCTGAACGAGAGAGCGAAAGCTGAAGGCCGTCCCATTTCTTTTGAAATGGTGACAGATGATATTTACGCCATAAGTAAAGGAAAATTGGTTGGGAGGCCAAGATGAAAATCAAAAACGTACTGTTTGTTCCAGGCAAATCAGCTTTTTTCTTTGATGACCAGAAGGCAATAAAAAATGGTGCCAAACTGGACGGCTTTGTCTATGAAGGACAGCCGGTGACCAAAGGTTTTACCACTATCAGGCAGGCAGGGGAATGTGTTTCTATCCTGTTGGAACTGGAAGATGGACGGCTGGCGGTAGGTGATTGTGCGGCTGTCCAGTATTCCGGGGTTGGGGGGAGAGATCCGCTTTTTCTGGCTGAGCATTATCTGCCCTTCCTGGAGCGAGAGCTCAAACCCAGGCTGACAGGAATGGAGATCGGGCCCTTCCGGCAGATGGCCGATAAATTTGAAAATCTGGCCTTTAACGGTAAGAAAATGCATACAGCCATCCGATATGGCTTATCCCAGGCTCTACTGGATGCCAGAGCGCTGGCTGAGAAAAAATTGAAGGCGGAAATAATCTGTGAAGAATATAAACTGCCAATTATAGCTGAACGGGTTAAGATTTTCGCTCAGTCTGGAGATGAACGCTATCTTAATGCTGATAAAATGATTCTAAAAGAAGTGGATGCCCTGCCCCACGCCCTGATTAATAATGTCGACGATAAACTCGGTCGGAATGGTGAAAAGTTGCATGAATATCTCAGATGGTTGGTAAACCGGATTAAAAAGATCAGAAGAAGAGCCAGTTATCATCCTGATATTCACATTGATGTTTATGGCACAATCGGTCTGATTTTTGATTCGAATCTCGATCGGGTAGCCGATTACCTAGCTTCACTGGAAAAGGAGGTTGATGATTTTAACCTCTATATCGAAGGCCCGGTTGATATGGAAGAAAAATACCGTCAGCTGGAAGCCCTGGCCGCCATTACCAGGAAGCTGGAGTCGCTCGGCTCAAAAGTCAAAATTGTCGCTGATGAACATTGCAATACGCTGGATGATATTAAAGAATTTACTGATGCTCGGGCCTGCCACATGATTCAGATTAAAACTCCGGATCTAGGTGGAATTCAAAATGTAGCTGAAAGCAATCTTTATTGCCGGCAACATGGGGTAGAAGCCTATCAGGGCGGAACCTGTAATGAAACTGATATCTCTACCCTGACCTGCGTTCATGTGGCCGTGGCCACCAGGCCGGATAGGATGCTGGCCAAGCCTGGCATGGGTTTTGATGAAGGCTTTATGATTGTCAACAATGAAATGGAAAGAATTATCCGTGTTTTAAAAATGAAATACGGGGAGAAAAAATAAATGGAAAAGAGAAAAAAGCTCCCGCCTTTTAAGATTTTATCGACCACCGCTATACTCGGTTATGGCTTTCCTGAAAGTTCCTTTAAAAAAGGTTTAAGTAAAAAGCCAGATTTAATCGCAGCTGATGCTGGTTCGACCGATCCGGGACCCTATTATCTGGGCAGTGGCAAGTCATTTACCAATCGAACCGCTGTGAAGAGAGATCTGCGGTTGATGATCAAGGCCGGTGTGGAAAGAAATATACCGGTAATTATTGGCTCAGCTGGTGGTTCTGGCGCCAGGCCTCACCTTGATTGGTGTCTGGATATAGTCAGAGACATTGCCAGAGAGGAAAACCTCCATTTTAAACTGGGCATAGCTCAGGCTGATATAAAAAAAGAGACAGTTTTAACAGCCCTCAAAAAGGGTCAGATTTCTCCTCTGCCCTTTGTTCCTCCTTTGACTCCAGCCGTGGTTGAAGAAAGTGAGAACATCGTCGCTCAGATGGGAGTCGAGCCTTTCGTCAAGCTGCTGGAGGCAGGAGCTCAGGTAATTGTAGCCGGTAGGTCTTATGACCCGGCAGTTTTTGCCGCCTTGCCTATCAGTCTCGGCTATGACCCTGGTCTGGCCTTACATCTCGGTAAGATTCTCGAGTGTGCGGCCATAGCGGCTACGCCTGGCTCAGGTTCAGATTGTGCCCTTGGAACGCTAATGGCAGATTCTTTTATTCTCGAGGCCCTATCTCCTGAAAGGAAATTTACGCCAGAATCAGCTGCTGCTCATACTCTTTACGAGAAGTCCGATCCCTATCATCTGCCTGGTCCAGGCGGTTCCATAGATCTAACGGAATGCAAATTTGAAGATCTTGGCCAGGGCCGGGTCCGGGTCAGCGGCAGTAAGTTTATCCCCTCTGATGGCTACTGGCTTAAACTGGAAGCTGTCCGCCTGGCTGGTTATAGATCAATCAGCGTGGCTGGAGTGAGAGATCCAATTATGATTGACAAAATAGATGATATACTGAAGGCAGTGGAAGTCAGGGTCAGGGATATCCTGGGTAAAGATAGTGAGGGCAGTCAAATTTATTTTCATGTTTACGGGAAAAATGGGGTCATGGGAGAACTCGAACCGGTTAAAAAAACCAGAAGCCATGAGCTGGGAATAGTGATTGAAGTTGTGGCCCCAACTCAGGCTGAAGCCGATGCTGTTCTGGCTCTAACCAGGTCGGTCTTGCTTCATTATGGCTATGAAGGACGGATTGCCACTGCTGGTAATCTGGCTTTTCCTTTTTCACCATCTGATGTCGCCATGGGCAAGGTTTATGAATTCTCCATCTATCATCTGATGAAAGTTTCTGACCCGGCCTTTTTCCCGGTAAGAATTGAGCAACTGTGAGGAAAAAGCATGAAAAGCAAAGGTAAAAGAAGTATAATGAAAGTGGCCCGAGTTATAAGATCTAAAAATTCCGGACCATATGAGTTGACTCTGGACATTATGTTTAAAGATAGACGCTATTATGAATTGTTTAAGAAGAAAAAATTAATTACCGCAGGGAAAATTGCCTCTCTTTATGGCGTCGATAAAGCTGATGTTCTTAAGATTATCTATTTTGAACCGAGTCAGGCAATTAAAGTTACTTTAAAGCGGAAAATTCCTTCAGGAACTCCAGGTGATACGGACATTTATGGCGCTCAGCAGCATGCGCCTCTGTTAAATCTAAAATATTGAAAAAGGGGGAGAATGGACCCCAGACAACTTTCCAGAATCGATACTCTGATTTATGCCGTTTATTATGCCCCCCGGGGCCGCTACCGGCTTTACATGGTAGCCAGTGAAATTGCCAGGCGATATCTGTCACCGACTGATTACCTGATCGGAATCATCGGAGATGAAGGTTCGGGTAAATCAACTCTCATCAGGGGTCTTTTCCCAGGACTCGAATTAACTAACGAGGACGAAGGTGTCAATCTCAGGCAGGCCCCTATCTATTCTTTTTCTCCTGACGATTATTTTTCCGGGCATACGTTCCACATTGATGTCAGGCATGAACTGGCCTTCAAGCAAAAATATAAAATCAAAGAAGCTATCAGACGGGCCGTCGAACATAAAAGGCGAGTAGTGGTCGAGCATTTTGATCTTATTTACGATATTCTCGGCTGTAATGCCCATGTACTTATTGGCATTGGTGAAGAGATAATTGTGGCCAGGCCGACTGTTTTTGGCCCCTTTCCGGAAAATATTAAGGCTATTGTGGACAGAACAATAAAATACAGGTTAATGGCCCACTCAGCCGAAGATATCACCGTAGCTATCCTTGAGCGTGATTATAATTATCATTCCCCCGGTCCTCTTATCCATTCTGATGTCAGGCATGGGTTTGTCATCAATTTCCCGCAAAGACCTGATATTGATATAGACGAGCTGGAAGAGAAAGTTAAAGCCATTATTAAAGCTGATGTGCCCATCAGCCAGGTAGGAGAAGAAGCTATTCAGGTTGGTGACATGAGAATTTACTGCACCGGACCGAGGACTCATGTCCATCGTTCCGGCGAAATAGAAAATTTTCGATTACTTAAAGAATTTCGTCTTAACCCGCTGACCAATGACTATATGCTGGTAGGTATGGTCGGGCAAAAAGCTATTGCCGGTTTTGAAGATATCATTGAATATATGGATATAGAAGATTAAATCGTCTGTTCTTTTGGTCGGAGGCAAAAAATGAGATTTGAATATGTGCCCCTTTTCCCCCTGGGAAAAGACAGGACAAGTTATGAACAATTAAAGTTAAGCTCGGCACCAGTAAAAACAGTTAGAATCCTGGGCAAAAGCGGTCTTCTGGTCGAGCCGTCTGCCTTGCGGGTTTTAGCTCGGGAAGCCCTCGGCCGGGTTAACTTTTATTTTCGAAAAAAACATCTGGAAAACCTGGCTTCGATTCTCGACGATCCGGAAGCATCAGCTAATGATAAATTTGTGGCTGCCAGGCTGCTCAAAAATGCAGCCATTGCTGCTGAGGGCCTCTTGCCACTCTGTCAGGATACCGGAACAGCTATCATCATGGGCTTTAAAGGGGAAAGAGTTTTGACGGGAGTTGATGACGTTAAATATCTGAGCCATGGTGTTTTCGACGCTTATACCAGACTCAATCTCAGGGCCTCTCAAAATGCCCCTTTATCTATGCTGGAAGAGGTAAATACCGGTAATAATTTGCCGGCCCAGATTGATATTACCAGCTGCCAGGGGGATGAGTACCATTTCTGGATAATGGCTAAGGGTGGCGGGTCGTCAAACAAAACAGCTCTCTATCAGGAGAATAAATCTCTTCTCAAAGATGAAAAAACGCTTTTGAATTTTTTAAGAGAGAAGATAACTTCGGTCGGGGTGGCAGCTTGCCCACCTTATCGGTTGGCTGTCGTGGTCGGCGGGCTATCACCGGAGATGAATCTTAAAACTGTTAAGCTGGCCTCAGCCGGCTTTCTGGATGATCTCATTGATCATCCGACCGGACGCCCTCATGGTTACCGTGACCTCGAGTGGGAAAAGAAAGTCATGGACCTGGCTAGAGAAACCGGGCTGGGGGCCCAGTTTGGTGGCAAAGCTTTCGCTCTGGAGGCGCGGGTCATCAGGCTGCCCAGGCATGGCGGCTCTTTGCCTGTTGGCCTGGGTGTTAGCTGCAATGCTGATCGCAATATAAAGGCCAAAATAAATAGAAAAGGAGTCTGGCTGGAAGTCTTGAACTATGATCTTAAGCCTTTCTTGGAGAAAATAGAGGCTCTTGAATCTGATCAGGTGCCAGCTATAAACTTGGATCGCCCCATAGATGAACTGGTGGCCGAGCTTTCCGCTTATCCAGTTGGAACAAGATTAAGCCTCTCTGGTACACTAATTGTTGCCCGGGATCAGGCTCACCTGCGGCTTAAAAAAATGATGGATGAAGGTCACCCGCTGCCTTCTTATTTTAAAGATCATCCCATTTATTATGCTGGACCAGCCAAAACTCCCCCTGGTTTACTTACAGGTAGCTTCGGCCCGACCTCTGCCCAGAGAATGGATGGTTATGTTGAGGATTTTATGAAGGTTGGTGCTTCGCGCGTCATGCTCGGTAAGGGTAATCGCTCTGACCGGGTCGTCCAGGCCTGTCAGAAGTATAATGGCTTCTATCTAGGTACGATAGGAGGGGCAGCTGCGCTGGTGGCCAAAGAGCATATAGTCAGCTCTGAGCTCCTGGACTTTGAAGATCTCGGGATGGAAGCCATAAGGAAAATAGTGGTCAAAAACCTGCCCGCTTTTATTATCATTGATAACAAAGGAAACAGGCTATATTAGAGGGGCAGTGGTCGCCTGAAGGTTAATAGGCTGGATCTAATCTGTATTTTCGGCTAAAGATTATTCAGTGATTTTTTATGGGCAAAAGGTGTATTGTATAGATATAAGTACAAATGAGTTTAATTAAAGACATATTTTATCAGCAACTGGTGAGCTTTCAAGAGATAGCCAGAGGTGCCAGGCTGGCACAGGTCTTGCATATTTAGCTGTGGGAATAGAAGGAGTCTGAAATGAGTAAGGTAAAATCAGGTGTTTTAATTCTGGTATTTGCCTGTTTGGTGGTCCAGCCCGCTCTGGCTGGCTATAAGCCTTATAATTTAATTTCTGGCGAAAAGGGATTTTATTATGCTTTTATCAGTTATCTGCCGGAAATAGGAACCAGACCACCGGAGATAATAAGGCCTGGTCTGGCCTCGCCTGAAATTGCTACACTCAATTTTCCTCTGGGCCCGGGTGATTCAATCATTACCTATGATCGGCCCTGTGAAATACAGTTTGACAGCGGAAGTGTCGTTCGGTTGGATGTCAACTCGAAGCTTAAAATTGAGACCATTATGGCTCAGAGCCTAAGTTCAGATAGCCAGTTATCTAATCTTAATCTACTCCAAGGTTCCATCTATTTGATGTATACAGCCTATGATGCCTGGGAGGTTTTTCAGCTATTGACGCCTTTAGCAGCCGTCAAGTTGAAAAACCATAGCGTAATTATTGCTGGAGTAGAAGAGAGCGGAGACAATAAAATCCTGGTTAAAGAAGGAAAGGTTCAGGTTCTTTACGGACCGGAAAGCGATAAATTAAGGACGATATCCCTTAAAAAAGCTAACGGCCTCATCGTTAATACTGAGAATCAGATCAGCCGGACTAAAGATTTTCCAGAATTGGCCTCCTTTGAATCCTGGAATAATGAGATTAACGAGCGTTTTACAGAACTTCATAAAGGGGTTACTCCCTTGCCGGAGCCTGTTCAGAAACTTCCCTCGGCTGTGTTCTATTTTGCCCAGCATTATTCGAGTACTTACGGGGAATGGATCTGGGACGATTATTTCGGCTATGTCTGGAGACCCTTTTATAATGACAATTATCCCTGGGGCAACTGGTCTCCCTATGTTTATGGCCAATGGACCTACCTTAATGGGTCACTGTTCTGGGTTCCACAGGAGCCATGGGGCTGGGTACCCTATCATCTGGGAATCTGGCAATGGGATAAGGAAAAAGGCTGGCTGTGGATCCCCGGTTCAACTTTTGCTCCGGCCTGGGCAGTCTGGGACTTCTATTTTGGTTATTATAGCTGGCGGCCCTGGGTTATGACCGACTGGTTATTCTGGGAATATCCAGATTACTGGCTTTATTCTTTCGGAATGACACCTTATTATGGTAGTGGTGGGGACAATACCGGGACCGGCAACCCGATTACTTACCAGTATATTAATAAAGTCAGCAAGGATATGCTTAAGAAAAATCGAAATCACCCCTTGCCTTTAACAGAAGAATATAAATCGGGTTTAAAGAATTTACTCAGGGGATTGGACAAGGGTGAGCCACAAGCCGTCGAGAAGATAAGTGTCAAAACGAGGATGGCCGTCATGGTTAATGGTGAAACCCTGGCTGCCAGGGATCTCCGGACTGAGAAAGTGCTATCTCCTCAGGTCATCAGCGAATTGAAGCAGAAGAAAGTTGAAACGACACAGGTGGCACCTGCCAACCGGGTAAAAACTGCCGGAGAGTTGGCCAAGCATGAATTTCTAAAACAGAGAATGGCTGCTCTCTCTTCCAGGCAAGGCCAGTCGGAAGTAGTTGGTGAAGATCTGCCGATCAGAACAATACGGCCGACAGGAGCTCAAGGTATTGCCAACTCGAGAATGGCAGAGGAAAAGGCCGGAGAGAGTATTGACACTTCTAAAGCCAGGCCAGTTTCACCTACCAGCCCCCAACGGTTCCGGGATTGGAACCCGGATTTAAGAGTGGCTAAACGCCTTGGGATCAGGATAACCTATGATAGTGCTAGAAATTCGATAGTTGCCCCTCAGCTTGGGCTGAGTTCAAGGGAAGCCCGGGAGATGAGGATTAGAGTCACTCCCAGGGGGATTGTTCAAGCCGGACCATCAGGGATAAGCAGCGGAAATGATTATATGCCTGATTCTGTCTCAGGGCAGATGAGCAGCCCAGCCCAGGTGAGGACTTCGACTTCAGCTCACAGCCTTAAAACGCCAGTTAAAGAAAAGACTAATACCAGTCAGAAAAAGAATTAGGATCAAAGCAGCCCCTGGCCGCTGATTTTTGTTATGGTATCTCCTTTGGCTGTGATTAGACAAAAAATACCTCTTTTTCGAAATTTCATGCATTTTAATGCTAAACGAGGTCAATCTGTTAAGGAATCGTTCTAATTTGGGTGGAGAGGAGCTGTTCGGGGGAGAGACGGTAATAGCTAGATATGATTCTCAATCTGGTTGAGGAGTAGGTAGTAGGGACAGAGGAAATAAGAGTTGACTTATTTTTGCTTTTTAGCTAATATTTTATCTAAATTTAGAAAAGAAGAGAGCTGATAACCAATGATTAAACTTCGCCTTATGAGATTTGGTGCTAAGAAAAAACCATCATATCGAATCGTCGCTATTGATTCGACCAGGGCAAGACAGAGTAAATCGCTGGATACCCTTGGCTATTATAATCCCAGGACTGAACCTCTCGAGTTTAAACTCGATCTTAACCGAGTAAATTACTGGCTCAGCCAGGGAGCCAAGCCTTCAGAAACAGTTAACTCATTAATTGATAAAGCTGCTAAAGAACAAAAATCAACCCAAGATTCTAAGTCTTAAAGGAGGTTACTGTGAAAGAACTGGTTGAAATGATTGCTAAAGCGCTGGTTGACAATCCGGACAAGGTTCAGGTTTCCCAGCTGGAAGGGGAACAGACTACTATCCTGGAACTCAAGGTTGCTCCTGAGGATCTGGGAAAGGTAATCGGGAAACAGGGGCGGACAGCAAGGGCCATCCGGGTTATTCTTGGTGCAGCCGGCATGAAAATGAAACGGAGATTCAACCTCGAGATCATTGAAAAAGGCTGACTTAATAACTGTCGGCAGGATTATCCGGGGTGAAGGGAAGGATGGCACTCTAAAAGTCAGGTTTTTCCACTGGATTAAAGAGTCCTCCTTCAAGGAAGTCTTTCTCGAAAAAGAAGGGGACTGCCAGGCTTTTAAGGTCGAGCGCTATAGCCATTCGGCTAACTCTTCTTTCCTGAAATTAGAAGGGGTAAATGGCTTAGAAGCGGCAGAAGCACTGCGCGGGCAGGAGATAATGGTCGCTCCCGGCGATTTACCCCGTCCTGACGAGGGAATGTTTTATGACTTTGAATTGCTTGGTTGCCGGGTGGAAACGCTCGATGGCCAGACGGTGGGAACTGTCACCGGCTTGAATGAAGCTGGCACTCTGAATTTTCTGATTGTTGAAAGAGCCGGACAGACGATCGATATCCCTTTGGTGGAGGCTATATGCCGGCGGATCGAAATTGATGAAAAATTAATAGTTATAGATCCTCCTGAGGGATTGCTGGATTTAAATGAGATTTGATATTATTACCATCTTCCCCGGTATATTTGAGAGTGTTTTCTCGACGGGAATCATAAAGAAGGCTCAGAATAAAGGCATGATTGACATCAAAGTTCATGATTTGAGAGATTATACAGCTGATAAGCATCGACAGGTAGATGACCGCCCTTATGGGGGGCTGGAGGGAATGGTTTTTAAGCCTGAGCCCATTTTTAAGGCAGTAGAAACCATAAAACAAGCAGGCAGAAAAAGCCGGGTCTGCCTGTTAACCCCACAGGGAAAGCTTTTTAACTCTGCCCTGGCTGAAAAGCTGGCCGGCTATGCTCAGGTTATTTTAATCTGTGGACGTTATGAAGGCGTGGATGAAAGAGTCAGTGATTACCTGGTTGATGAAGAGATTTCTATTGGTGATTATGTTCTGAGCGGCGGTGAACTGGCAGCGGCGGTGGTGGTTGAGGCTGTCTCCAGGTTTGTGCCGGGAGTGGTTGGACGGGAAGAGTCGGTCCGTCATGATTCATTTGCTACTGGTTTGCTGGATTTTCCTCAATATACCAGGCCGAGAGATTTCCGCGGCTATAAAGTTCCGTCTGTACTTTTTTCTGGTGACCATCAGAAAATAGCTCGCTGGCGGTTGAAAAAGTCCTTAGAAAAAACACTGGCTAAAAGGCCAGATATGCTAAAATCAAGGAAGCTTTCTGCGGAAGAAGAAAAGCTTCTATCCGAAATCCTGGATGAAAGGAAAGAGTCATGAATAATCTGATTAAAGCTGTAGAAGAGAAACAGATGCGTCAGGACATAGAACCATTTAAAGTGGGAGACACGGTTAAAGTTCATGTTCTGATTAGAGAAGGCGATAAGGAACGGGTTCAGATTTTTAAAGGCGATGTCATTGCCAAACGTGGTTCAGGCCTGGGCGAAACTTTTACTGTTAGGAAAATATCTTATGGCATAGGTGTAGAAAGAATATTTCCCCTTCATTCCAGAATGATTAAGAAGATTGAAGTCGTTCGCCATGGCAAAGTAAGAAGGGCCAAGCTTTATTATCTGCGGAACCTTAAGGGCAAAGCGGCCAAACTTAAGGAAGAACAGCAGTAATTTATGGCTGTCCTGGAAAATATTTTAAGATAAATTTAATCTCAAATTAGCAGTTTTCCTTGCCTCTCGACCAGAGAGGTTTTTTTTTGTAAAATTAAGCCAAATGATGGGCTTTAAGACTGAGGAAAACCTTCTTAATCAGGGATTGGTTTATCTGGCTGGCCTGGATGAAGTCGGCCGGGGTTGCCTTTTTGGTCCGGTGGTGGCGGCCAGTGTAATTTTCCCTTCAGCTTTTTTTCTTGGTAAAAAAGCCAGCTGGACCCGGGAAGTTGCCGATTCTAAACTCCTTACTTCGACTAAAAGAATAGAGTTAGCCAGGAGAATTATGGGCGAAGCTTGTTGCGTTGGCATCGGCTCTGCTACCCATCTGGAGATTGATCAGATTAATATCTACTGGGCGACTCAGCTGGCTATGAAAAGGGCTCTGTCTGACCTCGGCCAGCAACCGGATATGGTTTTGGTTGACGGCTATCCCCTAAAAGGTATAAATTATCCGCAGGTGGCTGTGCCCCAGGGTGACAGGAAGGTATTTTCGATAGCGGCGGCTTCGATTGTGGCCAAGGTGTTCAGAGACCAATTGCTGCAGGTTTTAGACAAATTATATCCGGGTTATGGTCTCAGTGAGAATAAGGGCTATGCAACAGAAGATCATTATCAGTCATTAGAAAAGCTTGGCCCCAGTCCGTTACACAGGAAGAGTTTTAGGCTTTTCAAAGATAGAATGCTGATAACATGAACGGGAAAATTGACCGTCTGAAGATTATAGAGCAGGCGGAGAAGTATGTCCGGGCTGGCCGGTTGAAGGAAGCTATTGCAGAATACGAAAAACTACTGGAAGATGACCCGTCTGACGTCAGTATCAATAATCTAGTTGGCGATTTATATGTTCGTCTCGGCCAGAATGATAAAGCTATCAAAGCTTTTGAAAAAGTAGCGGATGAATATGAGAAAAGAAGCCTCAGCTCCCAGTCGCTGGCTATTCTGAAAAAAATTTGCCGCCTGAATCCCGACAAGCCTGACTATTTTATTAAAATGGCTGACCTCTATACCAGACAGGGGTTTCAGGCTGAGGCCAAACAGGAGTACCTGCGAATCGCGGAAAAATTTCTTCGCCAGAAAATGGTAGAAGAGGCTATTGAGCTTTATGAAAAAGTGGTCAAACTGGACAAAGATGACCTCAATATCAGGATACAGCTGGCTGCTCTTTACAAGTTAAATGGCCAGCAGGATAAAGCGGTCAATGAGATCCTAAAAGCAGCTGATCTTAAGATCAGCCTGGGTCAGATTGACGAAGCCGAAAGATTATTGAAAGAGTCGAATAAACTGAGTCCAGACAATGCCAGGACCAAACTCAGGCTGGCTCAGGTCCTGAGGTTAAAAGGACAGGCAGAGCAGGCTCAGGAGCTGGCCCGCCTGGTCCTGGATAAAATTCCTCATGATCTTGATGCCTTAACCTTTCTGGGCAATCTCTATTTTGAAGAAGGGAAGTTTGCTGCTGCCAAGGAAATTTTCACCGAGGTCCTGAATTTTTACCCACTGAATGTTAATGCCCGCTATAAAATCGGACGGATTAACCTGGCGGAAGGGAATGTTGATCGGGCCTTTGAGTATTTTGAACCACTCATCGACAGTTACCTTAAAAAGAAAAAAGAAGATAAAGCTATTGGCTTGCTGGGGCTTATCCTGACCGTTAGAAATGATTATATTCCTGCCCTGGAAAAGTTGGTGGAAATTTTAAGAGAAACGAATGATTTTAGCCGGCTGGAAAAGGCTGAAGAAAGACTCATTGAAGAATTCAAAAAGATCGGTGAAAAAGGCAAGATGCTCCCCTTATATGCTGAGCTGATTAAACTGCGGCCGGCTGATGATCAGCTGGCCAGAGAATATCGGGAGCTAAAAAAAGAGCTAATGATCAAGGAAGAAGAGCTACCGCCTGAGAGCTGGGCGTTATCGGCAGAGGAAGAGGAAGAAATTCAGGCTGGCCTGGCCCAGGCTGATATGTATATTCAGGAAGGGTTGATCAGATTGGCCCGGCGAGTCATAGATGGCCTGGTTATGAGGTACCCGAACGATCCGCTACTCAAGCAGAAACTGACTTACATTGATAGTCTTAAGCCCAGTATGGCTAAGGAAGATTTAATCAGGAAAATTGAAAAAACAACTGCTATCGAAACTCAGGCAGTTCGGTCGGCCAAAGCTAAGGAGGAAAAGGATACCAGGAGAAAGCCAGAATTTGACCTGGAGGAGCAGATTTTAAGCGAGGAGAAAATAAGCCCGATCGATCTGTTTACCGATACTGGCATTATTCCTATCATCAGCAGCGATGGTCGCGAGAAAAAATTTTATGATCTGCAGGAAAATATCAGGGCGGAACTGGCTATGCTGAGTGCTGTCTATATGCATCAGAAAACTGGGGTGACGACTCAGTTTGAAAAAGAGCTGATGACCATCGTCAATGATTTCAAAAAGGGTATCAAGGAAAAGATACCAGCAGAAGACTACCAGATCCACCTTCAACTTGGCCTGGCTTTTATGGAGCAGGGACTGGTGGATGAAGCCATTGAAGAGTTTAATATTGCAGCCAAAGACAAGAACCTGATCCTCGAATGCCTGACGCTCATCAGCCACAGCCACCGACTGAAGGGCAATCTCGAAGAAGCGGAAAGTTGGCTCAACCGGGCCATCAAGCTGGTTGCTCCTGGCACCGACCAGTATTTTGCTCTGATGTTTGATCTTGGCATGATTTATGAGCAGAGTAAGGAATATGACAAAGCGTTGTCAATCTATCGGGATATTCAATCCTGGAATCCAACCTATCAAAGTGTGAGCGAGAGGATAAATCGCCTGCAGGGTTTGGCCGGCACCTCCAATAAAACGGCCAATTAATTTTCTCAATCGCCTCTTATTTTATTTTTTCTGCAGTGAAGCGAAGCAGCCTTTTTCTTTGATTTAATTTCTGGTTTGAAGTAAAAGAAATGAAGAAAAATTAAAAGTTTTATCCGGCAAAAAGTGAAAGGAAAGAAAATGAGCAGTCGGAAAGGTAAGATTTCCAGACGTCAGTTTTTAAAAACAGCTTCGATGTCGGCGGCTGTTGGCCTCGGTTTTCCAGCTATTGTCCGGGCTTCAGCCCTTGGCCTGGATAAAAAAAGGCCGGCTCCTTCCAACCGGATTGTCATGGCCGGTATCGGTTTTGGCATGATGGGTCTGCCCAACATGGAGGCTTTCCTCAACAAAGATGAAGTGCAATGGGTGGCTGTTTGTGATGTGGATAAAAATCACTTAGCTCAGGCCAAAGACATTGTTGACCGGAAATATGGTCACAAAGACTGCCGGACCTACACCGATTTCAGGCAGCTTTTTCTGAGAAAAGACCTGGATGCTGTCTCCATAGCGGTACCCGATCACTGGCATGCCCTCCTGGCCATTGAGGCTGCCCGGGCCGGCTATGATATCTACGGTGAAAAACCTCTGACTCATGATCTGGCTGAAGGCCGGGCACTGTGCAAGGCTGTCGAAAGATACGGCCGCATCTGGCAGACAGGCAGCTGGCAGCGCTCGGTTGAAAATTTCCACCGGGCAGCGGAACTTGTCCGGAATGGCCGCCTGGGAAAGGTTACCAGAATTGAAGTCGGCCTGCCTGAGGGCCATTATGATTTTGCCGGAACTTTTGGCCAGGACCGAATCGAACCGCCTCCGCCCGAACTCGATTATGAGCTGTGGCTTGGTCCGGCTCCGCACTGGCCTTACTGCCGTTCGCGGGTTCACATGAACTGGCGCTGGAACATGGATTTTGGCGGAGGGCAGCTGATGGACTGGGTCGGTCATCATCTGGACATCGCTCACTGGGGGATGGGCTGGGACCGAACAGGACCGGTTGAAATAGAAGCTCGGGGTGAGTATCCATCAGGTGGTGTTTATAACAGTCCTACCCGCTACTGGGTCGAGGCGAAGTATGCCGATGGCACCCCGATGATTGTGGCTGGCGGCTATCCTCAGATCTTGAGTGGAACCAAATGGATCGGAGAAAAGGGCTGGATCTGGGTTGACCGTGGCCAGTTTAAAGCTGAACCGGCTTCGCTTCAGACTGAAATCATTGGCCCCGAAGAAATCAAGCTTTATAAAAGTCGCGACCATTATCAGAATTTCCTCGATTGCATCCGGAGCCGGAAAGAAACAATTACCCCGGCTGAAGTTGCTCACCGCTCGGCCAGCGTCGGTCACCTGAGTGTTATTTCGATGACAGTCGGGCGGAAAATAAAATGGGATCCGGCCAAGGAAAAAATTATCGGTGATCCGGAAGCCGAAAGGCTACTGAGCCGTTCTTACCGCCACCCGTGGTATCTGCCTGGATGAGGGCAGAAGACAATGAGGAGCAACCTGATGGAAAATAAAGTTGGGGAAAAAGTTTTTAAGGTCTGCCGAGAAGCAGTCGAAAAAGCGAAGAAAATTAATAGCCAGCTGATAATTACCGAGCCGGAGAAAAAGGTAGAGCAGGTTTCTCACCAAGTGGCTGAAGATAACCTGGGTCTGGGCGTGGCCCGGCGGATGTGCCGCTTTATAAAAATATTTCCGCCTCTGGCTTGTAGTGCCGAGGGCAACGGAACTTCCTTCTGGTGCCGGGGCTTGTTAAGAGACCGAAAAACTGGCTCATTAATTAATAAATATGGTAGTTATATTGACCGGAGAAAGTGCCGGCAGCCAGACAACGTTAGCAAGATGAATCGGATTTGTTCATTTTTCGTATCATTTGTTCTGCTCTTGTCTTTTTTGATTGCTCCGCTGCTGCTGGTTGGAGAGTCAGGGCAGAATACAGCGACCTCCGCGACGGAATTAGCCGAGCTTGACCGCCTGTTAAAATCACTGGAAACTTTTGATCACAGTCAGGGAGAAGGGCCGAGCCTTCAACTCGAAAGATTGATATTTAAAATCAAAGATGATCCCGGGCTGAAGCTTCAAGCCGAGCAAAAGCTGCTGGAATTTTTCAAGCAGCCGGTGAGCCGTGACGGCCGGATAGCGGTCAGCAAACCCCTCAGCTGGATAGCCGGTTTGGAATCGGTCAAAGTTCTTTCCGCTTTTCTGACTGGCCCTGAAGCCTCTGACCCGGCCCGTTATGTTCTGCAAAGAATTCCAGGCGAAGAAGCTGACCGGGTTTTGCTTGAGGCTCTGGATAAAGCCTCGCCAGAATTTTTACCAGGAATTATCGGCAGCATAGGCCGCAGAAGAGTCGAAGCCGCTGTCCCTTATTTTGAAAAACTTTTAAAGAAAGGCACCTCGCCGGTGGTGACCGCAGGCATCCTTGAAGCCCTGGGCAATTTGGATAGCACCGAAGCGACGAAGCTCCTCACGAATTATCTTCAATCTCCTGATGAAACAATCCACCTGGCAGCCGTTGATTCCATGGTGCGAATGGGTCAGAGGCAGATAAAAGAAAATAAGCTGGAAGAAGCCGCCAGAATATCTGATCTCTTGCTTGGGGTTAAACTTGAACCGGCCCAGAAAGTGGCTGCCTTCCGGCTCAAGATTATGGCGGCCGGTCCGGAGGCTAAATCCCTTCTGATATCAGCCTTAAAGGGAAAAGACGAGCCATCGCAAGAAGCAGCCATCGGCTTAATCGCAGAGTTTTTTAAACCGGATGAGCTCTCTTCTCTCCTCAGCACTTTTAATTACATTTTGCCGCCGAGGCAGATTCAGTTTATCTCTGCTCTGTCTTCTTATCCAGAACCTCAGGTCAGAGAATTTCTGATGAAAGTTATAAGCAGCCAGAAAGATGAGCCGCTGAGAATAGCGGCTTTAAGGACCCTCAGCCGGGTCGGCGACGCTACAACGGTGGAATTTCTGGCGGAGCGGGCGGCTCAGACTAAGGGTCTCGAAAAAACCGCTGCCCGGGAAAGTCTGGCTTCTCTCCCGGGAAAAGCTGTGGATCAAAAAATTCTGGAGCTTCTCGGGACAACAACCAGACAGGAAATAAAAAACGAGTTGCTTTTCTCTGCCTGTGAAAGAAATATGGTAGCAGCCCGTGGTTTCTTCTTAGCTGAAGCTTCCAATCCGGCGGCTGACCTGGCACTGGTCTCCCGTGGCCTCAGGGCTTTTGGCAATCTCAGCCTGGCCGATAAAATTTTAGAGGTGGCTTTTTCGACTCAGGATGAGACTTACCGGGAAGAGCTGATCAACATCCTGGCTATCTGGGCTCAAAATTCAGCCCGGCCAGATTCTAAATCAGCTTTTTTCACCCAGCTTCTGGCTAAGGAAAATGATCCAGAAAAAGTATCGGTACTGGTTCAGGTCATAGGTAAGATCGGGGAACGCAGTTCTTTACCGCTCATCAGAAAATATCTGAGTGATTCACGCCTGAAGGTTAAAGAGGCAGCTGTTAAAGCTCTGAGCGACTGGCCGGAAGTTGAAGCTCTGGACGATCTTCTGACTCTGGCCAGTAAGACTTCTGACCTTAAAGAAAATGTCCTGGCCATCAGGGGACTGGTCAGACTGACTGCTTCTCAAACTTATCGTCAGCCTGAGGCGGCTACGGCTTTTCTTAAAGAAATTTATTCTCTTAGCCGGCGGGCTGAGGAGAAAAAGCTGGTTCTGTCCACTCTGCCCAATTTCCCCTGTGCTTCCGGGCTGGAGTTCTGCGAGTCATTGAGCAATGATCCTGAAGTCGGGCAGGAGGCGCGGATGGCAGCGGAGAAAATCAAGCAGAAATTGCAGCCACGATAGAAATCCTGTTGGCAGTCCGTCTTGTAGTGTTTTTTATTCTCTTTGAGCCGGCGTAAGTAAACTCCTCTTGTCTTAAGATTAGTTTCTTTAAAACGAGACTTTAGAATCGCTCACTTCTTCATTGCCATAGGCAAACTATTCTTATCCGCCGGCCAGCTTTCGGCCTTCAGCCTTTTTGGCACAAAGTTACAGAGTTTATAGATTGTCTTATTAGATTGTTATTCCAGCCACTGGTCATCGCCGACAAAACTCAGCTGATCTCGACAAACTTTACTCCCAGAATGGCCGCCAGCTTTTTTATTTTAGAAGCGATATGGCCGACACCTACCGCACAGTGATGAGCGGGGCCTTCCTGGCTCCAGGCCTCAACAAACTCTTTTACCCCGGGCTTGAATCTATACCGGCTATTGGTATTGCCAATCTGGAGAATCGGACCTGGAACCGATTCTCCTTCTGCCACTAACAGTTTGAGCTGGTTGTCTCTGGTCTCAACCACGGAGAGAAGGGTCACGGGGCCGGACTTTACTTTCATTTCGATGGACAAACCTTTGCCCGGCTTGCCATGAAAAAAACCGAGGGGCTTGAGCTGGGGCTTGCCCTCAGCAATGGCTATGTGCCCGGGTCCATCATGTCCCATCAGGATAATTCCTTCTTTGAAATCCAGAGCGTAAAACTCGGTAAAAGAACCGCCGGCGCCAAAAGAATCCATGATTTTCATGGCAACAGCATTCTTGACTTCGCATTCCCCGGCCATCGGGACATGCTTAGCGGTTAAAAGCGAGCAGCCAGCAATGAGCGAAGTCACGATATCTTCTTCTTCGCTGCCCGGTGTTCCTTCGTAATAATAGGCCAGCGCCCCGAGTTTCTTCTGAGCTACCAGCCGCTCCAGAGCACAGGCTGTTCCGGCGGCCCTTTCTATTTCTGCTCTCGAAGCCTCAGGCAAAATATTAAAACTTTTTTCCATCTCCTGGATTTTGTTAGCTATTTCTTTCTGGCTGACCTGATGACGGAGTTCAATTAGCTGACCAATTTCCAGATTCTCGAGATGTAAACCGAGGCTGGCGGCTAACCGGGTGGTATCTGTATAGACATCAAGCATGCCGTTATAGTAGTGCCCTAGAACTCCGAGATTCAGCTGATGGAGAACTTCGGCTACCCGGGCAGCTTCAACCCACTCCTGAATCTCATGCCAGGCTTCAGGATCTTTAAGAGTCCCGGTGACTAAGTGAAAATCTATCCCCGAGCGGCTGAAAACATTGGCGATTTCAGGCACGGCGCAGGCCTGACAGAAAGCCAGCCATTCTCCGGTCATCTGGCCGCGGTCGCCTAAAGAGTTAAACCACTCATAATCAATGGCTGCTTCCGGCTGGAGATTGAGCACTACCACCGGCACTCTGGCTTCCTTCACGACAGGCAGAACGGTTGAAGACAGGGCATAGGTAGAAACGTAAAGAAAAATTATCCTGACTCCGGTAGCTCTAAATATTCCAGCTGTTTCACGGGCTTTTTCCACTGTATCCACCAGCCCGGCTGAAATTACCTGGCAGCCTCCGGCTTCTGATATTTTCTTCTCGATAGTTTTGAGGTAGCTCTCAAGCCGGTCGCGGAGACCTGGGAATTGCTCCCAGTAAGTATTTAGCCCTATGCCGAACAGCCCAACTTTTACTGTGCCTGTGGAAGAAATTGGGCTGCTGTCGGGAAAAAACAGCCCTGATTCACGAGACTCAGCTGCAGCCGGCCTCAGGCTAAAGAGCACGAATATTAATAATAGAATTGTCAATTGGCAGGCTTTTATCGTGTGCTTCATCCATGCCTCCATCCATATATTCTTTCTCCTCTAAATATTAATTTACCCTAAACTGCTTGCCATTAAAATCCTTGGGGTATTTAGAAGGCAATAACCATTGGCCCGATTATAAATTTTGCTTAGAAGAACTGTCCACTTAACGAATTGACTCATCTAAAATCCACACAAAGCTGATTCGTTGCTTCATGAGAAAATCTACACGAAAATGTTTTGCCTTCTGGCTCAATACAAGTACTTGACAAGATGTTTTTTTTATTTTTTGCTTGGGCAAAAGATATAACTGGAAGGAGGTGATGTCTGCCATTTAAAATCAAAACAATGCTTGCTTTGGGGTCAATTTATTTTTTAGGAGGCTAAAATGAAGCAATTTAGGTATTTGAATTCAATTATGATTTTCTTGTTTTTGGCCGCACTGATTACTGGAATCGTTGTCATTCAGTCTTACAGTGCAACTCCACCTTGTGATGAATATTTGGAGTGGTGTATGTACGAGTGGTGTCCGCAGCACAATAAAGGCCATAATAATATCTGGCAATGCCAACAAGAGTGTTTGCGCAAATATCTCGAATGGTGCAGTTAAGATAGTCAATGCCGGATTGGCTGCTATAATTAAATTTTGATAAAATTAAACTCAAGAGAGAGTAACATGAGGAGAAAGGTGGTTTTCCTTCTAGTTTTCCTTATGGCATTTAATTTATCGCTAGAAGCCGAGCTTAAAAAAGTTTTATCTATCGGCTCAAATGAACCCGATTATTTGTTTATGACCATTACCGGCCTAGTAACCGACGAAGAAGGAAACATCTATGTGGCCGATGCTGGAGGTTCCTTTATAAGGAAGTACAATCCCGAGGGCGTCTTTATTAAAGAGGTTGGAAGGTATGGACAAGGGCCGGGTGAATTCAGCAATTCTATTGGACCTCTATTATATGATGGCCAGAAGTTATACTTAAAAGATGGCCTTAATTACAGGATTGCCGTGCTTGATAAGGAATTGAACATTGAAAATTACATCAAATTGAAAGGTCTTAGGGCATCTCTGGCTAAGATTGATAACTTATTTTACCAGATTTCTACCAAGCCAGGAGAGCCATTCCCCCAGGTTGAAATTTATAACCTGAAGGGTGATTTTGTTTCCAGTTTTTTTGATAAGCGTCCTGATTTTTTTAAAGGTCGTACCTTTAGCAAAAAAGATTACCCGGCTTGGGTGATGTTTTCAAGAATAGTTATGGCCGCTGACCAGGCCGACAAAGAAATTGCTGTCACCTTTTCTGATCCCGGAGATAAGATAGAAATATTCTTCTATACCAAAGAAGGGAAATTCAAAAGCAAAATAGAAATGGATCATCTTATCAAATATAAGTTCTCTGAATTTAGACTTCAGTTTCCGCCTAAGTATCCAAAAAAGAGCGACCTAATAATTGTTTGGTCCATACATTATATGGGGTCGGAAAAAATTCTCCTTGATTACTGGATAGTCAGATATGAATTGGAAAAGGCTGTAGATGAAAAGCATTATCTACTTGTAGTAGATAGAAAGTCTGGTCGGTTACTACATGAAGAACTGGTTTCCAATGATTTGAAAGTGATCGGTGTCAAAGATGGCATGCTCTTCGGGGCAGAGATAGCAGAAGATATTCCCAAGGTAGTTCTTTATAAACTGGATTATTAAGAGACGAATTGGTTTGGATAAGGAGGGGGAATGCATCGTGTTGTGCCTATGAAAGAGAGATATGAAAAAAGGGCGTATAGGCGTTTATTGTTAATATTATATTTTTATTCTCTTTTATCGGTCAGTTGTGATAAAGGTGAAAAGATGCCATATGAATTACTGGTTAAGCTGGGCCAGAAAAAAGATAAAATCATATTTATAGTTGGGAAGAGTGATGCCGTTTATAATGGTTGTCGGAGCTGCGAGGTTGATCCTAACGAAGAGCGGTGGAAAGCTTTGTACAGAATGCTCAGCGGGGGAAGAATGTTGAGTTGATAATTTGCCTTCCGCAGAGTTCAAAAAGAAGCATAGAATCTTTGCCTTATGATAATCTTGAGGTTTCAAAAATTAAGGAACCGGATAATGATATATTTTTGGTATTTAAAGATAATAAAATAGTTCTGGAATTTAGAGGGGTTTTGGACATGTCGCTTTTGAGACAGATATACGAAACAGTAGGCGTGGAATCCATCAGTTAAGGGGATCAATTAAAGATCTAACCAGGGCGAATCGAATCTGTGTCGTTTGCATCTAACACTCGTCAACTGCGATTATAGGCTGAAACGAAATCCGGAGAGAACGGAAGAGCAGGCTAAGTCGGGGCGATGAGGCGATTACTTCTGCCATCTTTACTGTCTGCGCTTTTTAATAGTTTTAATAAATGTGCAGTTCATACCGCTCAGCTGGCTCATTATATTCAACCCAGACAAAGCAGTCCTTTTCCACATCAAAGGTGCGGACAAAACGAATTGGAACCTCGTAATCTATTTCCTTCTGGAAACGGAAACTTTTATCAAGGATTTGACCTTTAAGGTCCATCGTTATGACTTCATTGAGCTGATTTTTTTGAGCAGGAGTGATGACATATATTTTGCCGTCGTCAATCTTAAAGGCCACAAACGAAGGAAAGTAGGGCGGGAAGATAGGTTGATTATTTTCCAGAAACTTTTTTGATAAGCTTCTGAGAACACGATCGCGGTAATCTTTTGGCACTCTTATTTTTTCAATCGGATGGCGGATCTCGTAAAGAAGATTGCCCGTCTCGTCAAAGACTTTAATTGCTAGACCCTGGCTTGAATCAGCGACAAAGATTTTATGGTCATAGACAATATAATCAAAATATTCCCTGATCATTAAGTGGTCCTGTTTGCGGAAAGACCCCGAAGCTCCGGAGCGGGAAGGGGGTGGGGGAAGAATATCCGGAACCTCCAGGAGCCGCTTTAAAGGCTGGCCAGCCTGGTCATAAACAATTAGCGTCAGTGGTAAAGACCGGCCATCTTCAGCTCTTTCCAGGGGGGCGCCAACGAAATGATTACCAACGGGAAGATAGGGGTAAACCATCACCCGGCTCGGTGGAATTATCTGGCCAAGATAGTCACCTTCTGGGGAGAAAAACAGGGTTTTGCCCATATCCTCAGCCACAATCCGGCCTTCAGCCAGGTAAAATGAGCCGAGCAACGTGAATTCGCCTGGTCCCTGGCCAGAACGGCCGATATGTTTTAAGAAGCGGCCCGTTTCAAAAGAGTAAACTGCTATATTCGTCTCATCCTGAATATATACTTTTCCAAATTCTGCCCGGACATACCCGGGAAATTCAAGCTCTGGCAACGGAATTATTCTGGGCTGATTCTTCGAGCTCCCGGAAGGCTGGTCGGAATAGATTGGAGAACTCAACCAAAAGGTGATGAGGGCGGCCATGATTATCAGTCGATATTGCCTTGAGCTGTTCCTTTTCATGAACCTTATTCCCTCCTTTTTCAGCCAATAATAAAATAATGAATGTGCTCTCTACTTTTCATAATAAGCTCATGACACGCCGAAATCAAATTTATCCCTCATTTATCTTTTAGCTTAAAAAGCTAAGTTAAATCAGCAATAATCAAATTAGCCCTGGTCATTAACCTGAAAAAGATTTATTAAGAATTGTCTCATCTCTCCAAAGGCAGAACTCTCGAAGGGCCAGACAGATCGTTTGGCAGCGATTCCAGTGTCCCGAGGTGACCTCGGACGCGAGGCTAGAAAAGCCTGGCATTTTGCCTTTGGTTTGTCTTTTGAGATGATTATTTTTCTTTCCTTCAAACAATCAAAATATGAATCAACGCAATCAATGGCCGGATCAGCTTGGACTGAGCTCAGACAAAGGTCTTCTAACATCCCCGTTTGATTTATGCCAGGTATTAGCTTTATGGAAATTTTAGGCTCTTCCCCCACCATTTCCATCTCTTTCTTTGGGCATGAAAATCCAGCACTCTTCAAAGCATTCTGAATACTCTGAAACGTCCGCGCTGGGTGTGAATTAGAATCTCTTACTATAGCAAGAGCTTTGACGCTATTAAATCCAGGAGTCTGTTTTATGGTTTTCAACACATCATTCAACCTGTCTTTTCCATTAAGATTATAAATGTCAAATGATTGGCTTATTGATTGAAGTCTGCTACTGGAAGAGAGGTAACTTAATAAAGCTTCAAAAAAGCATTTATCGTCATTTCCTTCGACGATGAGGAGGCAGGGTCTCCTAAATTCCAGCCTCTGACCATGATCAGGCATGACAACCACCGTCTCAAATTGACTCTTTACTGGCTAATCAGCGAACTTCCAAATCTGAAGTTATGGCAATGCCCAGTGTTTTTTTATCATAAGTTACTGTTTTAACAGTTTCCTTATCGCGCACCAGGCGATGGAGTCTGAAATCATAAAGTTTTGAATTTGAAAAAGCTTCATGGGCGGCCACTATGCAGTCCATACTGTGGGTGGTGGCAAAGACCTGAGTTTCAAACATCCTGGCCGCTTTAGCTATCACTTCCCAGACCTTTTCCAATACCGAATAATGAAGGCCGTTATCGATTTCATCTATAAGAATCACACCATTAGAGGCACGGCCTAATTTGGGAATGATATTAGCCAGCTTAACCATCCCCTCTCCCATCAGGGGTAGCGGGATCGGGCGGCCTGTCCCCAGATCTCCATGCAGAATAGGTTCTCCTCCCTGAACAAGGACAAACACTCTTTTTAACCTTGGCTCAATTATTCTCAGAGTATCAAGTAAAATCTCCAGCTGTCCTTTTATTTCTAACTGACCAAAATCCTCAGCCGCTTCCTTGAAAGGGATCTTAATTTTTGAGGCCAGAAAATAGGCTGGAAATGGAGGCGGCTGCGGGAAAGGCTCGATTCTCGCTCCCTTTTGATCCAGAATCATATATGAAGTCACGGAAGCGTTTTTCTGTTCAAAAGTGAACTCCAGAACCTTAGCCATTTCTGCTGGCGAGGGGACAAGTTTATAGACATCTGGCTCTTCTTTGGTCTGTGTCTGGTGCTGGTTTAAGGCATAATGAATTTTTTTAAGCTCGCCAGGTTGTCTTGGGATTTTAATTTTTAGTTTCTTTGTTCCTGAAACAGAATTTTCCCCGGTGATTTCTATGGTTCTGGTTGAATCAAAGTTATAAAATAATGAATCCCAGGGGGGTTCTGTCCAGTAAGCAAATTCAACTTTAACTGATTCTATTCCCCTGAAGGCATTAACTCTGAGAGCTAATTCAGGATTATAAGCTCCACAATGTAAAAAGATAGCTTCAAGCAAGGCTGTTTTCCCCACATTATTTCTTCCAACAATAAGATTCAGCCGGCCGAGCTTGTCAATTGAAAAGTTTTCAAAGCAACGGAAGTTGTTGATCTTTATCGATTTATACATAACAGGGCCCTCCTCAAGGGATGGCTTTTTGCCTTTGTTTATAATTTAGCATTTTAAAGACGACAAAATCAATCTCATTTTCTCAGCCCTTCCTGAATCAATCAAGACAAGTTTAGCTCTGGATCTGGGCATCGTAAACTCTCAGTTTATTCATCTTAGTTAGCTGCCTGAGCCGGCTATGAATTTACCATCTGACCAGGCTTATTTCGCTTGAAGTAAGCATATTGATTAGGGCAAGCATCGTCTTCACCGGAT
>ENA-UPTA01000335-UPTA01000335.1-activated-sludge-metagenome-genome-assembly--contig:-NODE-335-length-55572-cov-48.837455_pt1 | contig 55572 bp, 46 predicted proteins | sample MGYA00238184_ERZ773361 | MGnify/ENA primary metagenome ERZ773361 (study PRJEB29100, sample SAMN05720205) | activated sludge metagenome | isolation source: anaerobic digester from wastewater... | reverse complement strand
AGCTGTTCCAGGATGCAGCCAGGCGAGGCGGAGTTATTTCGGGCGAGCATGGCATCGGTCTCTATAAAAAGAATTATTTTCCATTGACCATGGAGGCAGGCCAGATTGAACTGATGAAGAAAATCAAGCAGGCCGCTGATCCTCTGGGCATTCTCAACCCGGGAAAAATATTTTGAAAATATAAAAAGATTAAGGTAACAGCCTGGCCGGTTAACATTTTGGTTGAAATATTTTTCTTAATGATTTAATAATTAATTATAAGCTTGTTTTTAATATGATGAGAGTTTTCGGGGAAAAATTAGACGATAGGGGAGGGTTCTATGGACTTTGAAAGAATTACCGAAATTTTCGTTATCCTGGAAAACAAGCCATCGGTTCTGGGGGAAATGCTGAGTCAGCTGGCTGAAAATGAGATTAATGTTGAAGCGATTGGCGTTTTCCAGGATACAGCTAAAATTTATGTTAAAAACGTCACTAAAGCGGTTAAAATCTTGAGCAAGCTGAATTATACTACCGAACTCCGTGATGTTTTGCTTATTCACCTGGAAAATAAACCCGGGGCCTTAGCTGAAGTGGCGACTAAGTTAGGTGATGAAGGCATCAATGTTGAATACTGCTATGGAACACTGAGTAAGATAGCTGATAAAATTTCGGTCATTATGGATGTTTCCAACATTGAAGCGGCGATCAAAGTCTTACAGGAATAATCAGGTGGGCTAAGCCCAGCAGATTTAAAAGCACGGCAGGCAGGTTGTTAGTCTGCCAGGCCGCAGTAGAAAAAAGACCTGAGTTACTTTCTGGTCCAAGGTGTATTTACAACTGCGATTTTTCAGCTACAATATAAAAATCAGGAGGAATTGAGATGTTTTATTTCGATTACACTATCTGGCTGCTGCTACCAGTTCTGATTTTTGCTATTTATGCTCAGAGTAAGGTGAAATCTACCTTTGCCCGTTATAGCCAGGTAATCTCATCATCCAGAATGACGGCAGCTGAAGCGGTTGCCGAGATCTTAAAATACAGTCCGGCCAGCAATGTGCGTATTGAGAAAATTCGCGGCCATTTAACTGACCATTATGATCCGAAAGCAAAAGTGCTCAGGCTGTCTGAGAGCGTTTATGATAGCCCATCCATTGCTGCGCTGGGTGTGGCTGCTCACGAAGCTGGCCATGCTATTCAGCATGCTCAGGGCTATGCTTTTCTGGCCCTGCGTAATGCTATTTATCCCATTGCCAGTTTGGGCTCAAATCTGGCTTTTCCACTTTTTTTCATCGGGCTGCTGTTTAGCGGACACGGTCCGAGTGTTTTAATGGATATTGGTATTCTGCTTTTCAGCGCTGCGGTTTTCTTTACAGTGATTACTCTACCGGTTGAATTTAACGCCTCTCATCGAGCGCTGGGCATTCTTCAAGAAAGAGGTTTTCTTAATGCTAAGGAAATTGATGGAGCCAGGAGTGTGCTGAAAGCGGCTGCTATGACTTATGTGGCTTCTACGGCCATGGCTGCTATCCAGCTGCTGCGAATGATCCTCATCCGCAATTCCCGTGACTAATGGGGTCGGGCCAGCGCATTTTCTTTATTATCAACAACTTAACAAATATAGAGCCAGTAGTCTCAGTCTGATTACCTCAGGAGCTTTAATTAAACCCTGATAATTATCATGGCCATATCTTTCGATTTTTACGCCCTTTATTGCTTTACTTCTATCGCTTCACTTTTGCCTTAGCAATTGGCCTTTTTATATTTCCTCTTTGTTAGATATTTCTAACATTTCTTTATATGTTTCTGGCCTTTTTCTATAATTGGAAGCCGAGGGCTTAGGGCAGAAGCTGGGCTTGACTCTCGAATCCGGTTAGCCTGCCGAAGAATGTTGTTTACTGATTTTATGTCTTTTCCTGCCAATGTAAAAAAGTAATTTGACTGCTAAGAATATTAATCGTGAGTGTGGTTTAATTTATTAGCATTTAAAGAGAGCTTGATAACTAATTGATAATAAAAGAAATCGGCTGGCCCGACCCCATTTTGATTGACTTGGCACGGCCAGAATAGTAAAAAGTTATCAAAGGACAGTAAGGAGGAAATCATGTCAGATAAAAAGTTGTCTCGTTTAAAGGCAATGCTATTTTTGATTCCGTTACTGGTAGTGTGTCTCAGTGTATCCTTTCTTTCAGCTCAGACGCCGCCCGATAAATTTCTTGGTTTCAGAGTTGGGGAGGATAGAAAACTGGCTGATTACAATCAGATTAAAGCCTACTTTGAGCTGCTGGACAAAGAGTCGCCCAGGCTGACTGTGCTTAACATTGGTAAAACCACGCTCGGCAGAGACATGATCATGGCCGTTATTTCCAATGAAGATAATTTGAAGAACCTTGACCGCTACCGCCAAATTGCCCGCCGCCTGAAAGGAGCTCGAGAGCTCAGTCCAGATGAGGCTCGTCAGCTGGCTAAAGAAGGTAAGGCCATTTTGCTCATTACCTGTAATATCCATTCGACCGAAATAGCTGCTTCTCAAATGGCCATGGAGCTGGCTTATGACCTTATCACCGGTCAGGGATTTTTCGATGTGAACCAGGCTCTCCATGACGTTATCGTGCTTATCTGTCCTTCGATTAATCCTGATGGCCAGCAGATGGTTGTTGATTGGTACCGCAAGTATCTCGGGACTGAGTACGAAGGGAGCAATATGCCCTGGCTTTACCATCATTATGCTGGCCATGACAATAATCGCGATTTCTTCATGCTGAATCTGGCCGAAACCAGGGCCGTTACCAAGGTTCTTTATCATGAGTGGTTTCCTCAGATTCACATTGATGAACATCAGATGGGCTCAAATGGCGCTCGTCTCTTTGTCCCACCCTTTATGGATCCCCCTCTGCCCAATATTCAGCCCTTGCTCTGGCGAAGTGTTAATCTCTGCGGGGTTAATATGGCCTATGATTTGCAAAAGCATGGCTATAAAGGTGTGGTTAATGGCCGTAGCTACACTGGCTGGTGGATCGGTTCCTGTGACGATACTTCCTGGCTCCATAATGTAGTTGGTCTGTTGAGTGAGGCGGCCTCGGTCAGAGTGGCTACTCCGATTTATATTGAACCAACGGAAGTTTCAAAAGACTACTATGAAAAAAGAATGGATTTCCTTGATCCCTGGCCGGGTGGCTGGTGGCGTCTGCGTGATATAGTTGACTATGAGCTGATTCTGTCTAAAAGCCTGGTCAAGACAGCCTGGCTGAATAAAGAGGATTTTCTCTATAACTCTTATTTGATGTCAATGCAGAGTATCGAGGTTAAGGACCGGAATCAGCCCTATGCTTTTGTTATCACCAAAGAGCAACCGGATTATCTCACCACCTTGAAGATGATTGAAATCCTGCAGCTCGGTGGAGTAGAAGTGCATCAGGCCACCAGGGATTTCGTGGCTGATGGAAGGTTTTATCCGGCAGGCTCCTTTGTTGTCCTGGTTGCCCAGCCTAATAAAGCCTATACCTGGGCGCTTCTTGAGAGGCAAAAATATCCAGATTTACGCCAGTATCCGGGAGGCCCGCCTATCCCGCCTTACGATAATGCGGGTTGGACTCTGCCTCTTCAGATGGGGGTCCGCTGCGACCAGATTGACAGGCCATTTGAAGTGCCACTAAATAAAGTTGATAGGGTTCAATATCCTGAGGCTAATATACCTGAGATAGCTTATCTGGCGCTTGACCCCAGAATGAATGCTTCTTACTCGGTAGCTTTTGGGCTACTTAAAAATAAAGCCGAAATGTGGAGAACAAAAAGCGCAATCAAGGCTGGGAATACAGAGTTACCGGCCGGCACTTTTTTAATCAAAAATTCCCCTGCGACCAGCCAGGCGCTCTCTACGCTTCTCGAGAAATGGCCGGTGCCAGTTCAATCTGTTACGGATATATCTTCTATTGATAAGGCTTCCATTAAATTTCCGCGAATTGCTATTTACCAATCCTGGCGAGGTAATGCCGATGAAGGCTGGACCAGGTATATGCTGGACGATTTAGGTTTTACCTATACTATTCTTCACAACCAGGATTTTAGAAGCACAAAAACTAAAAAAATCGATCTCAAAGCCAATTTTGATGTCATCCTTTTAGCCAGTGAGAATCCGGAAATTATTAAAACCGGCCGCTTTCAGCGACCAGGGCAACCGGCACGCTTTGTTATGAGTCAGATGCCGCCTGAATATGAGGGAGGCATCGGGCAGGAGGGAGTCGATGCCCTGAAAGCATTTGTCGAGGCCGGCGGTATCCTGATCACGCTAAATCAGGCCAGCGAGCTGGCTATGAATGAACTGGGAGCCCCGGCTAGAAACTCTCTTACCGGGCTTGACCGCAACAAATTTTTCTGCCCCGTTTCAATTCTTAGACTTAAAGTTGATAATAATACACCGCTTGGCTACGGACTCGATGAAGAAGCAGCTGCTCTTTTCAATCAAAGTCTGGCCTTCGACACCTGGGCGCCTGGTTCTACTAAAATGGAAAGAAAGGTTGTAGCCTTTTATCCCGAAGATAACATTTTGCTGAGTGGCTGGCTCCTTGGTGAGGAATACCTCAGCCGGAAAGCGGCTGTAGTGGATGTCAAAAGCGGCCAAGGGCATATCGCTCTGGTCGGTTTCAGGGCTCAGCACCGGGCCCAATCTCATGGAACTTATAAGTTTTTGTTGAATGCCATCTTTTATCCGGAAGGGATGTAAATAAAAATAAATTTACGTTGAGCTCCAGCAACCGACAGCTTTTAGCTAGCTTCAGAGCTGAATTATGCATTCTGGCGATGTGGAGATTACAATTTATAAGCCCCCTGTAATCAGGCAAAGCTACTCTTCCCGTTTTAATTAGCTTTACCCTCGCCGCTGGATAAATAACTGGATAAATAACTGGTTCTTACTTCAACGGGCAAACATAATTTACTGAATTTTTAATTTAGATAGCGGTCTAGGCCTTTGCCTTCTTTCCAATCTTTGGCACCAGTAAAATCAATACATAAAGGGTAGCAAGGCCAACAAGAATATAGACTATTTTGGACAGGGTGGACATGGCTCCAAAAATGCCTGCCACTAAATCAAACTCGAATAATCCAACCAGCAGCCAGTTGAGGCCACCAATGATGACCAGGATCAGGCAGACCCAATCCAGCGTGTTTAGTTTACCCATATTTGCCCTCCTTGGGTTCTGGAAGAACCCTCACTTTTATTTGACTATCTTTTAACTTAATAAAAATTAATAGTCAAGGAAAAGTTTTTGCTAACTGCTGTCAGGTTTCCTGTGGACTTTATGCTATAATTTTAACGCAGCCGTGCTAAGCGGGGAGCTAGCGGTGCCCTGAACCCACAACCCGCTCCAGTGGGGCTGAATTCCCGGCCGAGGCTGTCAGTTTTCTGGCCAGGCTCGCTTCTCCGGGTGATGAAGGCTTGGGCCCTGCGCAAAGAGCCAGCTGTTAACCCCGCCAGGACCGGAAGGTAGCAACGGTAGCAGTCAGGTTCTTGTGTGGCAGTCAGCCTGACCGGAGCTTCAGGGAAGCGAGGTCCGCAGGGGGCGAGCAGTCAACGCCGGGTGCACGGCTGCGCTTTTTTCAGGTTCACCCTATTAAGCGAAGGAAAAACAACGGAAGAGAAACCCACGAGGGAGGCCAAACCTCTGTCCCCATTTGCCATAATTTACGAGCCAGGTAAAAACTCTATTTCTTAGAGGTGTTCACCTTCTCAACAGGGTCTGCAGGTAAGGCTTTAAAAAAAGGTGCAAGAAAAGAACACAGAAATTTCTTAGCCAAAAGACAGGGGCCGGCTTTGACAGGTCTGAAGAATCCCGGGTAAAATCAGCTTCGGTGACAATACTCAGACCAGGAGGAAAGCTTTCATGAGATTAAAAGCAAGGACTGAGAGTCTTATCAGTTTTTTCAGGATATGTTTTGTCGCGGCCATCCTTGTTTTTATCTGTTTGATGCTTAATCCTGTGCTGGCTTATTCCAGAACGGATGATGATATTCAGAAAATCTATTCATCTTTCCGCCTGGAGGAAAAGCTGCGGGTTGATACGGGAAATAAAGAATTAATTAATAGAGGTCTCTTTGATATCAATAATTTTGCGGTAGATTCGGAGGGCAATATCTACATCGTCAATGGCAAGAGTCAGTCTGATCAGGTTTTTGTCATGGATAAAAATGGGCAGCTGCTAAGAAGTTTTGCCAGGAAGGGACAGGGCCCGGGCGAGGTTGATAATGTGCATGAGATATTTCTAACAAGCGATGGTAATATTTTTATTCAGGATTCTGGGGTCAGGGAAATTGCCATCTTCAGCCCGGATGGCCAGCTGGTGAGTGAGGCAGGATATGAGGGAGATCTCTGGTCTCTATGTCCTTTACCGAATGGCCATTATGTCGGTGTGGAATCAATATTTGGAGCTCGGGTCAAAGAATGGCTGGTTTGTCTCAACCATTATGATGCGGAGCTAAAAAAAATTGAGGAGCTTGACCGCCTGAGCTATCCCAACCCTTTCCTGCAAAAATCAGTAGAAGCTACCCCTCATCAGATTATTTACTGTCTTTCTGGTGACAGAATCTATTCAGGCTATCCGGAAAGAGGCTACACTTTTCTTTGTTTTGACCTCAAAGGAAAATTAATCAGAAAGATTTCAAGGCCGCCGAAGAAATCAAATGGCTATGATGAATATAAAAAGATAATGAAAAATGAGCTTGAGGTCCTTTCACGCTGGGGCTTTCGTCTGACTTACCCTGATCATGTTCTGCCCTTTTATTCTTTCTTTGCTGATGAACACGGTTATCTTTTTGTCATGACTTTTGAGCGCGGCCAAAAGGCGGGGGAATACCTTTATGAGATTATTAGCCCTGAGGGTGATCTGGTAAAAACAGTCAGCCTCGGGCCATACTCGGCCGATAGCCGTATTTTGGCCAAAATACTAAATGGTTACCTTTACTGGGTGAGAGAGAAAGAATCGGGAGAAAAGGAATTTCTTATCTCCCGGATTTATTAGAATCCCGGGGAAATAAGTACACTTTCAAGAGGACAGATATTTCGCTTCAACTAAGAAATGACTTTTAGGTGTGGTTTTCTTTGTGGCTAGCTATAAAAATATAACCTGGCAGGCATAATCGTTTGTTTTTTAACATCTTGCGGCCTAAGATTATTTTATTGTTAATCCAGAAATTGACCAGGATTATTCAAAAACAATCCAGGTCAGCTTACTTTATTCTTAACTCGAGAGACTATTCTTGAGGAAACTTCGGGACACCAAACGGAAAATCGGGACATTGGGAATAGGGACACAAACCGTTTTAAGAAAATCGTATCATGTCTCTCATTTTCCGAGGTCACGCTTTTCTTATCGATGGTAATTGAAAATCTCGAGAAAGGGCAGCTGGTTAAAAGATCGCCTTGATTTTGCTTTTTATAGTGTTGCCTTTCTCTGGCCAAAGGATAAAAGGGATTAGCCCTTTGAGAGCTGAGGCCAGAGATTAATTGATATACAAAAAGTCTTTTGATAACATATCAATGAAGTCCAAAAATAGTCTTCCGGCGAACAGGTTTATAAATAAATGGAAAGGAGAAGGCGATGAATGTCTTCTTTGATATCCTGATTTTATTTTTTATGATTTCTGCCTTGCAGCCAGTGATCAAACAGGAATTTCTTAAGGCCTCGCGCCAGAGTTTAATCTCACGCATCGAAAAGAAAACCAAATCCAGAGTTATCACTCTCATCCATCGTCAGGAAACGATGAGCATTCTGGGTTTTCCCGTCATGCGCTATATCGATATTAATGATTCTGAAAAAGTCATCCGGGCGATCCAGACAACTGGGCCTGAAACTCCAATAAATCTAATATTGCACACGCCTGGTGGAATCGCATTAGCTGCCCTGCAAATTGCCAGAGCAATTAAGAGCCACAAAGGAAAAGTTACTGTTTATGTGCCCCATTATGCCATGTCCGGCGGAACTCTGATTGCTCTGGCCGCTGACGAAATAGCCATGGGTGAGCATTCGGTTCTGGGGCCGGTTGATCCTCAAATAGATAAATATCCTGCTCCGTCCATTGTCAATGTCCTCAAGCAGAAACCCATAGCTGAAATTGATGATGATACTTTGATTCTGGCTGATATTTCTCAAAAAGCTATAAATCAACTGGAGCACAGCATTATTGATTTGTTACCTGATAATTATTCAGATGAAGACAGAAAGAGAATTTCTGACGCTTTAACCAGGGGACACTGGACTCATGATTTTCCCATTTCTGTTGATGTCGCCCGCCAGCTGGGTTTGAAGGTGACCACAGATGTCCCAGCTGAAGTCTTTCAGTTAATGGATTTATTCCCGCAGCCGGTCAGGAGTACGCCGTCTGTGGAATTCGGCCCGGGGCCTAATTATCCGCGTGGTCAGAAAAAATAAAAAGACGAGCGGTCAGCCAGGCTGATTATAGTCATTTTTCGTGTTCGCCAATTTTTCTTTCTAGAGCGGAAGTTTTTACCTGTCTTTTAATCTTACGGGATTTCAAAAAAGCCAGGTATCGATTAATTTGTCCTTATTCTTAAAAGAAGATATCACTGACTCAAATTGAATTAAATTGAAATAAAGCCGGCCGATGTCTCTATGATATATTCCGATTTATAAGGGTTTTATCAGATTTGAGTTCCAGACTTTAAAACCAGGCCGGTAAGAGCTTTAAAACTCATAACTTGACATCAGGCTTTGCTTTACTTAACATATAGGATATATAGGGAATTGAGAGAGAAAGGAGGGCATTATGAGCAGACTCTCCAGATGGCTGGCAGTAGGTTTGCCCCTCATTCTGGCTATTTCTCTCGGCTTAATAACTTCCTCCGGGTTGCAAAAGGCTGGAGATGAAGCCCTCGGCTCAAGAAAATACAGCGACTATCAGACTCCGGCTTTCTGCGGAATTCAATGTCATAATGATATCTACCAGCAGTGGAAGCAGGCCATGATGTCCCAGGCCTATACCCATCACTGGGATGAAATCGAATATTTCAAACTGGCTGTTCCTCAGGCTGAAAAAGATCCGGTGGTGGCCGGTGTTAAGGCTGGCTGCAACGGCTGTCATACGCCCCTGGCCTTTTTAGCCGGAGATATTCCTCCGGCCGTCCCGGCCAAAGGGACCAGAGCCAATGAATCAGTTTCCTGTGAGGTTTGCCACACCGTGACTGGTTTTGCAGGCAACACGCCATTTAATTTTAACTGGATTTCAGAGCCAGGTAAAAATAAGTATGGACCAAGGGCTGGCACCAATTCTCCTGAGCATAACTTAGTCAAATCGGACTTTCTGGACAAAGCTGAATTCTGTGGAACCTGTCATAATGAACAAAGCCCTTATGGTGTCTGGGTTAAATCTACACATCTCGAGTGGAAAGACGGTCCTTATGCTCAGGAAGGGGTTAAGTGCCATGATTGTCATATGACCTATGCTCCAGGCAAGAGCGCTTCTATGGGAAATTCTTATCCTGATGTCCGCCAGCATCTCTTCCATGGGGCTCATGATCCTGGTAAAGTCAGGGGAACGGTTGAACTCAGAGTGCATCCTGATGTCAACGAGGCGGTACCCGGGGACAAAGTTAAATTCACCATTGTTCTTTTTAACCAGAAGACTGGCCATAAGTTTCCAACCGGTTCAGTTGAAGATAGAATTGTCTGGATGCATGTTGAGGCGGTTGATGCCAGAGGCCAGGTTTATCATCTGCCGGTGGATAAAAAAGGCTTTGAGGGTGAAGAATACACCATTGCTGCTGATACTCTGGCTTATCAGGATATGGGTCTAGCCCTCAATGACCCGAACTTTAAGGGTGTTCAGAGAGACGGCGTGCCAGCTGGTGACCGCATTTTCCGAATGCCCTATTTTGACCCACAGGGACGAATGACCATCCAGCAGTGGAACACCAAAAGCTTGGGAGTTGATTATCGACTCGGCCCGAAAGAAACCAAGATCGAAACCTGTACCTTTGCTCTACCCGATAGCATTCCAGCTGGACCCCTGACAGTTAAGGCCACTCTTTATTATCAGCGGCTGGTTAAACCGGTAGCTGATTTTCTCGGTGTCCCGGCTGATGAGACAGAGGTAATTGAAGTTAACAGGCATCAAACCACCATCAACATCGTTGACTGAACGTTGTTGGGCGGAGGAAAAAATGAAAAAAAATATCGGAATGGTTTTGCTCTTTCTGGCTTTGCTTTTTGTTTTTACTTCCGAAGCCTGGTCTATTCCTGCCTTTGCCCGCAAATACAGTATAAGCTGTAAGGTCTGTCATAATCCTTTTCCGAAGCTCAAACCCTATGGTGAAGAGTTTGCTGGCCATGGCTATGTGATTAAGGACCAAGAAACACCGCGCTATAACATAGATACCGGTGATAACATGCTTTCTCTTTTGCGAGAACTGCCTATTGCGATTCGCTTTGATGGTTATCTGAGCTTCGACAATGCTCACAACCAGCGATTTGATTTTTCTGCCCCCTTTGTCATCAAGTTAATGTCGGGTGGAGAAATTTCCAAAAACATTTCTTATTATTTATATTTTATTTTCACCGAGGGAGGCGAGATAGCCGGTCTGGAAGATGCTTTTATTATGTTCAACAATCTGTTCAAAACTGACCTGGATCTCTATGTCGGACAATTTCAGGTTTCAGACCCGCTTTTTAAAAGAGAATTGCGTTTAACTTATGAAGATTACAGAATTTATGGTGTTAAAGTCGGGCAGGCCAGGGCCGATCTGACCTATGATCGAGGGGTGATGCTGACCTACGGCCTGCCGACCGGTACTGACCTGACTCTGGAAATTGTTAATGGCATGGGCCTCGATCCGGTTGATGATTTTGAAACATTTGATGCTGATAAATATAAAAATTTCCTGGTGCGGATCTCACAGAATTTCTCACCGGAACTCAGGGCTGGAGCCTTTGGCTATATTGGAAAAGAAAGACAGAATAATGCCAATGATAGCCTGTGGATGGCTGGTGGCGACCTGACCTGGTCTCAGCCGAAATTTGAATTTAATGTCCAGTATCTTTTCAGGGAGGACAAAAATCCTTATTTTTTAATAGCTGAGCCAGAAAAAATTCAAACCCAGGGTGGATTTGCTGAACTGCTTTATTTCCCTCATGGCGATGATTCGCGCTGGTATACAGCGGCCATTTTTAACTGGGTCGATTCAGATCAGCCTGACCTTAAATATACTTCGGCTGGCCTTCATTATGGCTATCTTTTACGAAGAAATATTCGGGCAACGATTGAGGCCACCTATGTTTTTAAGAGTGATTTGCCCAAGCACTTGCGTCTTGGACTGGGCTTAATCACTGGTTTCTAAAGGCGAGACTGTGTCATTAATTTACGAGCCGGATTAGCCTGAAAGGAATGTTTCCAGAGAGCGGCGGTTAGCGCTGAGGGGAAGTGTTCTGGTTTTATTTTCGGGACCTGAAATGAGAAGATCGGAAAGAGGTGATAGCTGCGGGCCAGGTCTCACCCCAGGACGAAAAGTAGTTGGCTCTCCTCATTAATACACTCAAATAAGGTAAGGTTCTGACTGTCCCTTTTGGCGGTGTGAGGTTTAGTCTGGATTTTGGCCATCGTAAATTCTCCATTGGTTCACCCTAATTAGCTGCCTGGGCCTGCTCTGACTTTAACTGTTCACTGTCTGGCCAAAAGCTAAATCAATATATCTTTTTTTTTGTAATTTCGTTATCGACGAGGACGAACCTAAAAAAGACCTTCTACATCTTCTGGACTGCAGCCTGACCTCACGATGGCAGATTTTGGTTGTCAGAACAAAATCATAAGTGATATATTCAATCCTGGTCTAAGATGTTAGAGCTAAAAGGGATAACCAAAAAGTACCAATTTTTAAAAGTGGTTGACGAGGTGAGTTTCACCATCAAGCCGGGGGAGTCGGTCGGCTATCTAGGCCCAAACGGAGCTGGCAAATCCACCACCATCAAAATGATTGCAGGTCTGCTTGAGCCAACAGCAGGCGAGATTTTCTATGGCGGGCGCCAGGTCTGGAAGAATCTGGTCTGGTTCAAGCAAAGGCTTGGTTATGTGCCAGAAGATCCGGCCATTTATTCCCATCTCAGCGCCTATGATTATCTCCTCATGGTAGGCAGGCTGCACAGGCTTAAAGAATCAGTCCTTAGAACGAAGATCAAAGGTTTTATGGAGGTCTTTGACCTGGGCGGCGATATGTATTCAGAGATTGCCTCTTTTTCCAAAGGCATGACCCAGAAAGTCCTGATTACAGCTGCCCTCCTTCATGACCCGGAAGTTCTTCTCCTGGATGAGCCTTTGTCAGGGCTGGATGTTTCCACCATTCTGATTATTGAAAAACTGGTGCGTCGGCTGGCGGCTGAAGGCAGGATTATCATTTATTCTTCTCATATTCTGGATATTGTCGAAAAAGTGGCCAGCCGGGTGTTAATTCTTTATAAAGGGAAGGTCAGAGCCGACGACTCGGTAGAAAATTTGCGCCAGTTAATGAGAGTTCCATCGCTCGAAGAAATTTTCAGTCAGCTGGTTGTTCAGGAAGACCCGGAGGCGGCGGCCTCAGAGTTGGTTTCTCTTATGAAGAAAAATGTCTGATGGTTTGAGTCAGCAGCAGAGGATATAAAAATGGATGGCCTCAAAAAGCTTCAGTTCAAAGAGACTCCCTTTGTCGTTTTAACCCGTCATTTCTTCCGGCGTCTTTTTCTGAATGAAACGGTCTTTTTTGAAGAGCAGATGGCTGCCAAGGTGATTAGCATTATAGCTTTTCTGGCGGTTTTTCCGGCCTATATCGCTAATTACCTACTTTTCCCGTATCTTATCCTGCCAGAGAAACCACAAGCCTGGGTTGAAATTTCCGAAATGACTACCCTGAGCATGCTGCTGCTGGGGCTCATTACCATCTTCGTCTGGGATATGATCTTCCTTGATCGTCAGGATTTTTTGAATCTGATGCCTCTGCCGTTGAAGCCGCTGACTGTTTTTTCTGCCAAGTTTGCCAGCCTGGTGATGTTTGTCGGGCTATTTGCCATTGGTATTAACTCTCTGTCGTCAATTGTTTTTACCATACTTTTGGGCCAGGCAAGATACTATGGGCTTTTTTCAGTTTTTCTTCTTTTTCTGAGCTATCTTCTGGTTATGTTCTTAGCCGGGGCCTTTATATTCTTTGCTCTTGGTTTTATTGCAGGTTTTTTTAACATGCTTCTTCGAGGTAAAATCTTCCAACGGATTTCAGATCTACTGCGTTTTGGCCTCATTGTCGCTCATATCTTTATTCTTTATTTTTTCCTGATTGATACTCATTTCATTCAAAAGCAGTTTGAAAGCTTTAAGGCCCTGCAGGAGAGTCCAACTACCTTGATGATAAACTTTCCCCCGCTCTGGTTTACGGGCCTCTATGAGGTATTACAGGGAAACCGGCAGCCCTTCTTTGAACAGCTGGCCTGGAGAGCAATTCTGGCTCTGGTCCTGGCTGTTGCAGCCTTCTTCCTCATTACTCTTGTTTCCTACAGCCGGCACCTGAAAAAAACATCACCGGAAGGAGCCAAACATTACCGGCCGTCAATTGTAAGAAGGCTGGCTGAGCCGGTTTTAAACCTGACGATTTTAAGACAGCCGGCAGAAAGGGCCGTTTTCTGGTTTACAGCAGCGCCCTCACCCGTAGCCGCCTCCACCGCACCAGGATTCTGTCTTATTTAGGAGTTGGTTTTGGGGTGAGCCTTATTATGTTTGTCTCGACCGGAAAATTTTTCTGGAAAGCTCAAGCCGGTAATATGCTTTCCCTGCCGCTGGTTTTGAGCTTCTTCCTGGTTCTGGGAATAAGAGATGCTACCAATATCCCGCTTAACTTGGAAGCTAACTGGATTTTTGAAATGACTGAAAGTCCACGGCGCTGGTCCTATTTTTCAGCCCTGCGGAAAAGTATTTTCGTTTTTGCCCTTATTCCGCTCTATCTTCTGCTTTTTGTTTTTTATGGTTTTATCTGGAACTGGACCACTTCAGGTGTTCATGGCCTTTATGACCTGGCTCTGGCTGTTTTGCTGGTCGAAGCCCTATTTTTTCAGTACATGAAATTTCCTTTTGCCTGTTCTTATCTTCCCGGCAAAAGCAAGCTCTATATTTTCTGGCTGGTTTATGTCCTGTTATTTCTGGGCTATATCTTTATACCGCGCTGGATCGAACCCTATTTTCTGGCCAGGCCTTCCAGATTGATAGGTTTTTATGGGGTTATTATTTTGATCATCGCCGGGCTCTGGCTTTATCACCGCTACTTTTTCTATGAAAAAAATCAAATATTATATGAAGACAACCCAGAGCCAGCTCTACTCGAGCTCTTCCACGCCACCTGATGGTTTTCGAGCCGCCATGGTTTCCATTGCTTCTTCTGGCTTCCTGCCAGTCAGGTTACCTATAACCATTACGAGACAGGTTAGAAATACTACCTGAAAAACCATTCCCCTGGAGAGAAAATGAGTCAGGCTCTTCTCTTGAAGGGTGACAAATAAAAGTATGGTAATCAGGCCACGCGGTGCAAAATATAAAACTCTGTCCAGCTTGATTCTCATCAACTTTAATAATAGCCATCTTAGTCCGAAAATGAAAGTTACAATGGCCAGAGCCTTAAGAAGATCGGATAGATTCAGTATCTCGCGCCTGCTGACCGCAAAACCAAAAACAAGGAAAAAGATCGATTTGATAAGGAAAGTAAACTCAACTACCAGATCTTTAAATCTGGTTACTTCCCCGGGATTTTCCTTGATAAACATTTTTTTCAACCAGGGAAGTGATTGTAACCTGTCATAATTATTAAGAAATAATCCAAAAAATAAAATAAAAATAAGGCCTGGCAGGTGCATGAGTTCTGAAACTGAATAGATCAAAATTACCAGGAGAATGATCGGAATAAATTTTATCTCGTGTTCAATTCTTTGCATAAGAAAAAACAAGAAATAGATGGAGACAGCAGAAATGATAGCCGTTATGATTAATTGAGATAGAGCGACATAAAAGGCATTGGCGTTAAGAGTTTGATTCCATAAAAGAAAGTTGAAAAACATGATGCTGAGGATATCAGAAAAACTGCTTTCATAAATAACAAATGTCCGGCTGGCCGGGGGTAAATGCTTTGAACTGGAGATAGCCACGGCGCTGCTGGTGCCAGCAAAGACTGCAGCCATCAAAAGAAGTTCCCTGAAGCTTACCGTCGGATGAGCTGCCCTCAGGGCAAGAGCCAGTATAAAGGACAGAATGATGATACTGGCCAGGGCCAGACTCACAGTCTGAAGAAGTAATTTCCCATGGCCTCTGTTTAATTTAATGCTCAGAGCCGCTTCCAGAACAATAAGCAGCAAGCCAAGATTGCCGAGGGCTGGCAATAAGAAAAATAGATCTGGAAAGGGGATTTTAAAATAGGTAATTATTTCTCGGAGAAGAAAGCCGGCCAGAAGTAAGACCATGACAGTCGGGACATTTATCTTCTCTGAGTAGAATTCAAAAAGGTAAGCAACCAGCAGCAGCAGGCACAGGGCAATTACAACTGTCATCAGGCCTCAATTTCCCTGAGGCATTTTATACTATTATGTCGTCTGTCATCAAGAGGAAAATCAACCGATTAAGCCCAGTTCTTGTAAATATAAAGCAATTTTGGCCTGCGCTTTGTCATCCAGTGGGAGAAGTGGAGAACGGCAGGGGCCGCCCTGAAAACCACGCCGGTCTAATGCATATTTAACTGCAGCGATGCTGTAAGTTTCAGTCACTGCCCGGTTAAGCGGAATGAGCTGGTATTGAAGCTCACGGGCCTCATCTTTCTGGCCAGCTTGAAATAGCTCGTAGAGCTTAACGCATAATTCAGGAGCGACATTGGCTAAAGCCAGAATAGCTCCCGAAGCGCCCAGCTCCAGAGCCGAATAAAAAACACTGCCTGAGCCCGTAAAATACAAGAAATCAGCCGGGACTTTCTTGATAACCTCACCCAGAAAAGCAATGTTGCCGCCGCTTTCTTTAAGACCGATGATATTTTCATGACCGGCCAGCTCTACAACCAACTCCAGCGGCAAAGAGATCTGGGTATTTTGGGGAATATTATAAACAATAACTGGAATTTTAACCCCATCAGCTATCCTGAGATAAAAATCCCGGAGGGCTTCATAATTCATTTTTGCCTTGTAATAAGAAGGTGGTCTGACCAGAGCGGCTTCTGCCCCGGCTTCAGCCAGGCGATTGGTGAATTTTATTGTCCAATCGGCCGATTCACGAGCTGTCCCGGCAATAATGACCTTCCCGCTGGCGGCTGATTTTTTGGCTTCGCTGACCAGTGTTTCCGATTCTTCGTCATTGAGAAAAGGTGCTTCTCCAGTCGAGCCGAGGACAACATAGCCCGTCAGGCCAGTTTTATTGAATTTTTCAATGTTTTCACTGAATTTTTCTCTTGACACTTCGCCCCCAACAAAGGGCGTGGTCAGAGCAGCATAAACACCTTTTAAAATTTTTGTCATGACTAATTCTCCTTATCAGACTTTTTTGCCATTGTTTTCAATCTTCTTGCTTCAATTTCTCTTAGTGTTCCTTCCTCCAGGCCAAAATAATGCCCGATTTCATGAAGGAGTACTTCTTCAATCCTATCTCTGACTGCTTCTTCACTGGCACCCAGACTTTCAATCGGAACTTTATACAATACTATAACATCGGGTGGCACATTGCCATAATAGGAACCGCGCTGATTCAACGGAATACCGTGATAGAGCCCCAGCAGATTCTGGCCTGGTGGGGGATAATCCTCAACCAGGATGGCCACATTTTTTATCTGCTTCAGATATTTCCTGGGAATAACTTTCATCGCTTCCTGAACGAGCTGCTGGAATCTATCTTGGCTGAGCTTCATGCTTTAACTCTCTTCCGCTCTGTATATTATAAATGCCACGAATAAAGATGTATCCAGTATTATTTTTCTATGCCTTTTCTGGCTCTGACCCCTTTATCATAATAATGCTTTCGGCAGACCATTTCTGTCACCAGATCAGCTCGCTCCATTATTGCCTGAGCAGCATATCTTCCGGTCAGAACGATTTCGACACCTTCCGGCTTCTGGTCGAGAAAGTTCTGGATCTCTTCTTCCTTGATCAGTCCCAGATTCATGGCGACATTTATTTCATCCAGGACAACAATTTGATACTGCCCACTGAGCATGGCTTTCAGGCATTTTTTCAGACCTTCTTCCGCCAGGCGATAATCTTCCTCCTCAAAATCCTCGGTAATCTTGATAAATTTCTTGCGGCCAAATTGTTCAATGGTGATTAGTGGCTGAAGTTTTCTGGCTGCTTGCCCTTCGCCACTCAACTGCCCCTTTAAAAACTGCCCGATATAGCTCCTGAAGCCATGGCCAGCCGCCCTGAAAGCCAGACCGAGAGCAGCTGTTGTCTTGCCCTTCCCGTCTCCGGTATAAACCTGAACCAGGCCCTTAAACTCCGGAGATTTTTCTTTTGAACTGATTTGCTTTTGGTTAGCCATGGTTTTTATCCTTATCAGCAGATAAGTATGAAATAGAGTTAAACTATAGGCAAAGATTAAGCTTGAGTCAAATTTTAATGGTATGTTATAAGTAAAATATAAGAGTTGAGGGCAGATAAGAAGGTAGCTAAAAATTTTCCTGGAGGTTAAGGATTTAGTTAGTTTAGCATAGCTAAACCAGGGAAAACGAAAGTGGAGCTAATAAACGATTAACTATCTGGAGATTAAATGAAAAAAATCAATAAAGCCCTGATTGAGGAAGCCAGCCAGCGTCTGAGGCGTTATGCGGTACATACTGATCTGACTTTTTCTCCACGCCTTTGGACTGACCTCGGCTGCCAGCTTTATTTTAAGTGGGAAAATCATCAGCCGACAGGTTCATTTAAAATCAGGGGAGCTGCCAATAGGATTCTGGCCAATCTTGATGACTGCCGGCAGCGGGGAGTGGTAGCTGCCTCGACCGGCAATCACGGAGCGGCCACTGCTTATATCTGCCAGCAGGAAGGCCTGGACCTGACTCTTTTTGTTCCGGCCAGTATTACTCCCATTAAGCGCCAGAAACTCGAGAAAAGTGGAGCGAAGCTAATTTTAGTCGATGGCCCCTGTGAGCAGGCAGAAGCTGAAGCTCGACAGGCAGCTGAGTCCGGCCATCAGATCTTTGTTTCACCTTACAATGATGAGCAGGTTATAGCCGGTCAGGGCAGCTGTGGGCTGGAAATATATGAGGACTGGCCAGAGGTGGAAGAGATAGTTGTGCCAGTGGGGGGAGGCGGCCTCATAGCGGGGATAGCCGTTTACCTTAAAGAGAGTAAGCCCACTATAAAGATAACTGGTGTTGAGCCTGAAAACTCAGCCTTCATAAAACACTCACTGAACCTGGGTTACCTGAGTAACGATTTTCTGGAAAAACCGACTATCGCCGATGCCGTTGCCGGCGGTCTGGAGCCTGGTTCAATGACGTTCGATCTCATCAGGCATTATGTTGATCGCTGCCTGATAGTTTCGGAAGAACATATTTTGCAGGCAATGAGAATTCTTTATGAACATCATCAGGAAGTGGTGGAGGGAGCCGGAGCTCTGTCTCTGGCTGGCCTGCTGGCCGCCCCTGAACTCTTCTCCTGTAAAAATGTCGTTTGCCTGGTCTCGGGCGGCAACATCCAGCTTTCGCTCTGGCAGGAGTTAATCGGTGACAATAAACCTTCGTCTGGAAAATAACTGAACTAAAAATGTTTCAGATAAATAGGTGTCTGATGAGAAAAATTCTTAATCCCGGGCGTCACTCTTCTATGAAAGCTGTCCTGGCGGTAATCTGTGTGGTTCTTATTATGACTGGTTGTCAGAAAGAGCAGGTAAAAGAAGGAAAATCTTTAATTAGCTACCGTCTGGGGGTTCTTCTGGCCTATGATTCACCGTCAGCGCGGGAAGTATTTCAGTCAATGAGCAGAAAACTCCTTGAATACCAGCAAGGAAGAGAGGAAATAATTGATATTAAATTGAAAGAGGCCCATGGCGATGTTTCGCTTTTACCTGATCAAGCTAGAAAACTGGCACCGGAGGTTGACTTAATTGTAGCTATCTCCACTCCGGCTCTTCAAGCAGCGATGATTGAAACACAGAATATACCAATTGTTTTTTCCTCGGTGGCTAACCCCTATATTATCAAGGCTGGGAGAACAGCAGTTGACCACGACCCCCGGATTACCGGGGTTTGTTCCACTGCTCCTATCAAACAGGTCATCGAACTTATCCATCAGGTGAAGCCGGAGGTCAGAAAGATTGGTACCATCTGGACGCCGTCTGAAATTAACTCTGAATATTATCTGGAATTAATGGAAGAAGCCGCTGTGCAATTTGGCCTGGAAGTCGTAGTCCAACCAATTTCTGCTGCTCAGGACCTGGTTCAAGCCGTCCAGATTCTGGTCAGGCAGCAGGTAGAAGTGCTATTTCCTGTTTCGGACAATACGATTAATGCTAATTTCGATTTGATAGGTGAATTGGCTCAAGCCAACAGAATTCCTCTCTTTGCCGCTTTTTCGACTGGAGCAGAATTCGGAGCCTGCGCCTCCATGGGTTTTGATTTCAGTGATATCGGGACCAAGACAGCCGAACTGGTAATAAGGATAAAGGAAGGTGAAAGCCCGGCCCGCATCCCATTTCAATATATCGATCGGGTGAGGTTCTTTATCAATCAAGAGGCTGCTCAAAAACAGGGCATAAAATTTCCCGAAAAGATTATTAAAAAGGCTGATCGTCTGGTTACAAGCCAGTTCAGGCAGGGTATCCGATCCAATGCCGGAATAGGAAGTGAATAATGAGATTAAAAAGAGCAATCGGACAGATCTTGCTGGCATTTTTGTTTCTGGTTCTCGGTCTGGCCGCCGGCCTTTATTTTATATTATCTTCTTCACGGCCTAAAAATCCGGATAGTCTGGTCATTGAGGGACTGCAAGCTGAGGTGTCAGTTACCTGGGACCGATGGGGTGTGCCTCACCTTCAAGCCCAGAGCGAGGAAGACCTCTTTCTAGCTGCTGGCTATATTCAGGCCAGAGAACGACTGTGGCAAATGGAGTTATTCAGGCGTCTGGCTCAGGGGCGTCTGTCTGAAATCGTGGGAGAAGCTGGCCTGAACTACGACTTGAGAAGCCGGGTTCTGGGGATACCACTGGCAATTGAGCGCGACCTGGAAAAACTGCCAGAAAAGATGAAGATGATTTTTTCAGCTTATACCAGAGGGGTCAATACTTATCTTCGCCAGAGAAAATGGGATTGGCCGCCCGAGTTTATTTTGCTGCGCTTTAGACCGGAGCCCTGGACGGTTGAGGACAGCCTGTCTATAAAACATCTTCTGGCTATGTACCTGGCAGCGGATTACACTTCTGAACTGGCCAGGATCAACTTGATCAGGAAAGCTGGTCCGAAAGCGATTGAATTGCTGGAGCCTGGACTGGATTTTCTGCCCGATCCAGAAGTTAAACTGGATGTCCTTAATTTTGGTCTGACAGAATTTACAGATCAACCCGGGGCCGGATCCAATAACTGGGCCGTCGCTGGAAACCTCACCACTACCGGTCAGCCTTTTCTGGCCAATGACCCTCATCTCCTGATCAATGTGCCTCCAATCTGGCTGGAAATGGGGCTGGAGTGCCAGGAATTTAAAGTCAGTGGTCTGACTATCCCCGGTGTGCCCCTGGTGATTATCGGTCATAACCAGCATCTGGCCTGGGGTATAACCAATTCTTATGTTGATGTCCAGGACCTGTATATAGAAAACATTGACTGGGAGAAAAAATCCTATCTCCGTCTGAATGAATGGAGACCTATAACCGAAAGAAATGAAACCATTAGAATCAGAGGAGAAAAGAATCCCAAGACAATAACCGTTAGCTGGACAGAAAATGGGCCAATCCTTAATCCTTTTCTTTTAAATTGTGAACTGCCTATTTCTCTGCGCTGGACTCTATATGAAGGTGACCGGACGGCCGAGGGCTTGTATTTGATCAATAGGGCCAGGGATTGGTCTGATTTTTCCCGCGGAGCAGAACTTTTCGACAATCCTTCTCAAAATTTTGTTTATGCTGATACAGCCGGGAATATCGGCTATTATCTCTCCGGTAAAATTCCAATCAGGTCAAAGGAAAGTGCAGTCTATCCCTATCCTGGCTGGCGTGAGGCCAGTAACTGGACTGGTTATTTGAGACCCGAGGATAAGCCAAATATTTATAATCCACCGTCTGGCTTGATTGTGACGGCCAATAACAATATTATGCCTGAAAATTATTCCCATTATCTGGGTTTTGACTGGATATCACCCGATCGAAAAAATAGAATCGAAGAGTTACTTCAGACTAATGGTCAGAATTCACTTCAGACTATGACCACCATTCAAAATGATGTCTACTCAAGGAGAGCGGCCAGGCTCAAGCAGGTCTTGAGCCAGATCAAAATGGTCGATTCAGCCTCAGAAGAAGCCAGGCAAATCCTGCTCCAGTGGTCAGGAGAGGTCAAAGAGGGGCTGGCTTCGGCTATCTATGAGGTTTACTGGAAAAAACTGGAAGAACTAACTTTTAGCGATGATTTCAGTTTTTATTATCAAGATCTTATCCGATACCTGGAGAATCGCCAGGCCGGCCTGGAAAGAATTCTCGACCAGCCAGACTCTACCTGGTTCGATCAAAACGATACGCCGGAGAGAGAAAACAGAGATGAGATCATGGAAAAAGCTATGGTGGAAACCTTAAAGGAATTGACCGATATATTTGGTAACAATAAGGAAAAATGGGACTGGGCCAGGCTGCATAGCCTGGATTTTAAACATGCGCTGGGACAAAAATGGTATCTGGGCTTTTTGAACATCGGGCGCTACCCGATGATTGGTGATGGTCAAACTGTTAGGGCCAGTCATAGCGGCCACAACTATAAAACGGTGGCCGGAGCTTCCTCCCGGCTGGTCATTGATTTAGGCGATTTTGACCGGTCCCTCTCAGTTTTAACTTCAGGAGAGAATGGCCATTTCCTGAGTCCTCATTATGATGACCAGATTTCTCTTTACCTCAATAGCCTCTATCATCCGCTCAGCTTTTCTGACGGAGCCAGGAATGAAGTTAGAGAAAGCGTGACCAGGTTGGTCCCGAAGATCAACAGGGCAAAGAAACCTTAATTAGGTAATCATAGATCTGTTTTTAGCTAGCGATTGTCACTTTATAAAAAGCAGTGAGTCCAACCTCTTCCAGCTCTTATTTTTTTTGGCCCTATTATGCTAAAATCTTTTCATGAAAGCCAGATTGCATGCTTATTTTTCCGGTCGGGTTCAGGGAGTTGGCTTTCGTTTTTTAGCCCAGCATGTGGCCAGAATGCTAGGGTTAACCGGCTGGGTGCGAAACATGTATGATGGCCGAGTAGAAGTCGTGGCAGAAGGCGAACGTGAACAGTTAGAACAATTCCTGGCCGAATTAAAAAAGGGTCCAAGATTGGCCAGGATAGAAAAGTTAGATGTTTTCTGGGAAGAATATCGAGGAGAGTTTTCTGAGTTTTCGGTCGAATTCTCAGGCTATTGACTGGCAATAGTTAATGTTTCCATTTCTCTTCCCGAATAAATTTCTGGCGACAGGCTTCTGAGCAAAAATAATAAGTGTGCCCGCCCTTAACTTCTTTCAAAGCTTCATCTTCTGGTATATAGGTATTGCATATCTCGTCTTTCACCATCACCTTACTGCCAGGCTGGGTCCTCTTTTGATATTTCTGTGGACTGGTTTGTCCCAGTCTTTGGAAAAACCTGACTATTCGGTAAATGATATAAAAAAGGATACCTATCAGGATGATTCGGCCAAGCATTCTTCAAATTTATCTGATTGACTGATTTCTGTCAAATTAGAGTTTTAATCTAAAGGATTTTGAGTAGCTTGCTATCAAGACCAATAGTTTGTATAGTGGTAAAAAACTATGAGCTACCTGTCGGGTTTCAACCTTTAATGACAATTTAGTCTAAGGAGAAAAAAATGAAACTCAGAGATTTTTATGAAAGGGCAGTAGCCACTGGTATCAAAAATGACTTACGCCCGCCTGAGGAAATTACCAGACTGCTCGAGACTGAAAAAGAAAGATACCAGAAGTTAACCGTGGAAGAAAAAGAAGAGTTTGATACCGATGCGCTTTTTAACCCTTATGCTGACAGCCGGATACTCATTGGCGATCCAGAGCTGGAAGTCAGGCATCTTCTGGCGGGAATTGATATGGAGGTAGGTGAGGTCCTGCTGACCCACGTCTTAAATAAGGAGCGGCCAGATAAGTTCGATTTGATTCTGGCCCACCATCCAGAAGGTCGCGCCCTGGCCCAGCTTTATCAGGTGATGGAACTTCAGGTTGACCTTTACATTCAGGCTGGCGTCACTCCCAGTCTGGCCGAGCAGTTGATGGAAAAACGAAGAGCTGAAATTGAGAGAAGGTTTCTGCCGCTCAACCACCAGCGGACTGTGGATGCGGCCCGCCTCCTCAATCTACCGATGATCTGCCTCCATACGGTAGCCGACAATTGTGTGACCAGATATCTGACTGACCTATTTGAACAAAAAAAGCCAGCCCGGCTCAAAGACGTCCTGGCCATCTTGAAGGAAATTCCAGAATATAAAAAATCCAGTCGCCAGGCTGTCCCGCCTCGTCTTCTTCATGGTTCAGAAGATAGCCGGGCAGGGAAAATTTATGTCGACATGACCGGTGGAACAGAGGGACCAAAGGACATTTTCAGTCAGCAAGTGGCAGCTGGGGTCAGCACCCTGGTGGGCATGCATTTTAGTGAAGAGGCACTCGAAAAATGCAAGTCAGCCAAACTTAATGTAATTGTCGCTGGACACATAGCTTCTGATACTCTTGGACTTAACCTGCTGCTGGACCAGATTGAAAGAGAGGCAAATGAGGACCTCAAGGTAACCGGCATTTCCGGTTTTGAGAGAATTAAACATCTTTGAATTTAAGGAATTACTTGTTTTGACTTTAAAACTGGCCAATACCTGGCTTCACTCTGGCTGGCCAGCCAGGCTTAATATCCAGCGGGCAAAAGACCTGGCGTCATCAAGATCATTCTGGTCGGGATGCTGTCGGGCGGTGACTGCCATTTCTGTCCAGAGCTCATGCTCGGGAGACCGGCTGAGTATTTCCATAGCTTCAGGGGAAACCTGGCCGCGAGAAGTAAAGGTCCCCAGTATCCTGGCTTTTCCGGCCAGAATTAAAGCCTCTTCCAGCGCCTCTCGTGATAACCTGGTCCCAGGAATTGAGCCATGTGTCATAAAAATAGCAATTTTCTGTCCGGCCGGTAGATGGCGAAGGAAATTTTCTACGCGGTAAGGAACACTGTGAGAGTGGACGGGAAAACCAATAAAAACCAGGTCATAATCTGCAATAGATTTGGCCTCTTTCACCTCATCCAGTTTTTTTAATTCCTTTGGCTGGGGTAAAGCCTCATAGATAGCCTCAGCTACCTTTTTGGTATTGCCAGTCTGGCTGAAGTAGACGACCAAGCTTTTCATTTGAATTCTCCACACTAATCGAATGTTAGATTATATCATTTTGTTCAGGCGGTCATGAAGTTTTCTTTAGCCGGTCGCGGTTCTTCATAGTTTGAAGGCCAGAAGGAACCATTTTGTACCGGGCGATAATCAGCCAGACTGATTATCAGCTGCTCGCGGAAAGGTTAGCCTTACCCTTGTCCCCACTCCCGGCTGGCTTTCAATTTTGATGGAACCCCCATTCTCTTCTACAATTCTTTTGCAGATAGCTAATCCAAGTCCTGTACCTTTTTCCTTTGTTGAAAAATACGGATCGAAAACATGCTCGAGGATATCGGCTGGAATTCCGTTCCCGTTGTCCTTAATTTCCAGCCTGATGGCCTCAGGTTGTGCTTCCAGCCTAAATTCAATTTGTCCTTTGCCTTTAATGGCTTCAATCGAATTGATCAATAAATTGCGAATAGCCACTTTGATTTTTTCCCGGTCGGCATTCAGGGTAAAATCATCTCCAGACTTCTTAAGAATTATGTTTATCCTCCCTTCCAGGGTGCTCCGATAAGGCTCAAGTAATTCCCCCACCAGATCGACCAGATCAAACTTTTCGCGATGCAAATCTGATTCCCTGGCGATAGTCATGAATTCCTGAGCTATTCGCCTCAGATTTTCCACTTCTGAGATTATGTAAGAAATTGATTCTTTCAGGATACGATCAAATTCTGGATGCTTGTCTTGATGAACTTTGAGGATGTGTTCGGCCGAGAGCTGGATAGGAGTCAGTGGATTTTTTATTTCATGAGCTACCCTCCTGGCCATGTCTGCCCAGGCCACTTTTTGACTGAGTTCAGCCAGTTCTTTTTCATGTCCTTTCAGGTTTTCAACCATGCTGTTAAATCCATCGATCAAGCTTTTCAATTCATCCTGAGCCTGATGATCAACCTTTACATCGAGATTGCCCAGGCCAACTTCCTGGGTAGCCCGGATTAATTTATTAATCGGAATAATGATCATCCTTTTGATGGTGGTGGCAAAAAAGGCAATTAGACCAATGAAGAATATTGAGGAAAAGATAAAAAATTCCAGTAGTTCGCCGGTGGCCTGAGATATTTCCTGTCTTTCAAAAGGAAAGGGCAGACTTAAAAGATAAAGCTCCTGCCGATATTTATAAGGGATGGTGAGAGTCTGGTAAGAGAATTGTCCGAATGATTTTCGACTCACAGCCAGAGGCTGCTGGCCAAAGACAATCCGACTGTAAACCTCACCATCAATGAGATCAGATAAAATACCCGTCTCAAAAAACTCCCGGCGACTGGAGGAGAGGAATACTCCCTGCCGGTAAAGGTTGACATCATTATTGATCGTAGAACTGATCCAGAAAACCAGGTCCTCGGGCAACTCGGTCGGTTGTTGCTCGGCTGACTCAGGTAGACTGGTAAAATCATAGAGAATACTGCGAGCAAAATAGGCTCGGCTGGTAGCTTCGTTGACAAAACGATCGGCGATTATTCTTTCGACCATGGCCTGGGTAAAAAATATAAAGAAAAAGAGAGGCACGATGGCCACGGTAAAAAAGGCTACATATACTCTGGCCGAGAAGGAATGGAGATCAGGCCTCAATTCTTTTCTTCTGGCGGCAATTGGGATGAACAGCAAAAAAGAGAAAATCAAAAAGAGAAAGAAAAGCTTAAGAAAGCCAGTGATCAGCCGCCGGCCTGATTCTGTTGGCTGATAGAAAGCATAAATATGGTCATTGTCGAGAGTCAGGCAATAGGCGCGATACTCTCTACTATTTACCTGAAGAAGCGTCCATATACCAGCTGGTTGTCCTTTTAGCCTTTGCCTGATCTCAGGGCCAAGTGAGAACGACGGCTGCGACTGATGAAAGAGGGGCTGGCCTTCTGCGTCAAAAATGGCCAGGGAAATAGGGAAGTGCTGAAGGGAAGGAAGGGTGTTCAATCGCAGAAGCTCAAAATAAGGATTGGCAGTATTTATGAAGGGCAAGAGGGTCGGATCAAGGCTGACCCAGATGACCAGGCGGCCGGAGATTTCAGTATCAGAGACGAAGTCCTGATAGCCGATTAAAAAATGACGCTCCTGGCCCAGAATTTCCAGATATTGCTCGGTATAAACGGGCTCGATTGATACCTCCAGATCATCAGTCTGGTCTGCAAAAATTGGCATGTTCAGGGCAAATGATGATAAGACCTTCCGGTCATCGGATTGGAGATAAAGACAGGAATTCCAGTTGAGTCTGGCCAGGTAGGTCTTGTTCCAGAGTGACCGGGCAAAATCCTGGTCAGCCGGATGACGAAAAAAAGAATCGATATCCCTGATCTCTCTTTGTAACTCCAGAAGTGATTGTTTGAGGGCCATTTCTGCCCAGGTTTTCTGGGAAGAAACCAGATGGACGAGAATGTCCTGGGTAAGCTGCTTCGTTCTGTTAACGGTAAAGTTTCTGGCGAAAGTGAACTGAATGAGAGACATAAGAAACAAACTCAGTACGAGATAGGTGGCAGGCCGCTTGACAAAAACAGCCAAACAGTAAAGCATTAGCAAGAACAAAACTGCCTGGAAAAATCCCAATCCAGCCGGTCGGAAAACAAGCTGGACCAGCCACTCGCCCAATAAAATTGAGACCAAACCAACTATCCGGAAAGTTGTCCTGGTCAAGCTGGTCAAAAATATCCTTCTAAAAATAAGAAGGGGAAAGAAGATGAAGCTAAATCCAGCTAGAAAGAGGCTAAAATAAATCAAAAGTGGGGCTAGACCAAAATTATACTGAATCAAATTGAAACTGGCACTTGCCACTATTTTTTTTAGACTCCAGATAAAGGCTTGAAAGCCTAATACTAAAAGAAGAGTTCCAACCAGAATGGTCAGGACTTTGTGTCTGTCTCTGGCTGATTTCAGGTGTTGTTGCCACGGTATAAAGCCTGGCCACTTTTTAAAGGATTTATAACTGGCCACTGCAAGAAAGAAAATGAAAAGGCTGGTCAAAAAGATATCGCCAGGAGAATTGGTCAGATTTCCAAGAGTTTTAAAACCCGCTTCCTGGGGAGAAAAAATAGGCCAATAAATAAAAGGCTTAAGCCTTATCAGAAGTGAAAAAAGATATCTCAGGGCCATAAGTCCCACTAGGGCTAATAGCCAACTGGTTAGTTTTGAAGTCCAAAAAGATCGCGCCTGGCCTCGGCCCAGCCAGAATAGAAAGAAAATCAAGGCTAAAATACCCAGAATGACAGCCAGAATTTTGACCAGCTCGTCTGGATTTAACCTTTGACCTTCCAGACGGTAAGAATTTAAGGTCACGGTGGCCAGAATTTTGCCCTTTTCATTCCTCAGCGGGAAATATAGTGTCCGGCTTTCACGTTCTTCTCTTTGTTGACTCAGATAAGCATCCTGATGTCGTTCAAATAGACGGTCGAGGGCTTCTGTTTCATGAGAATATTCCCAGAAATCAATATCAGCTCCCGCCTTTTTGAGTGACTTTAACCTGACATGTTGACGTAAATAAGTTGACTGAAACTGAGGTTCAAAAGCCAGTAACTCAAAAATCGCCAGATAGCTATTTTGACCGACTGCCTTTAAACTAACCAGATAAGTAGAAGCCTTATCCTGAATCACAAAGCTACCGACCAGGAGATCGGCTAAAAATTTCTCTTTGTTTGTCAGCAATGTTTTTAAATTAGCCACACTTCCATACCAGACCTCAGGATTTAGTGTCTCATCAAAACTGGCCACTCCTTCCAGAGCCGGGTCAAGGTCTTTATCTTTGAAAAACTCAAATCTGGCTTCCGGGTCGGCAGGCAAAACCTGAGCGGTAAACTGGACTTGCCTTTTGTGCAGGCGATCGAGAAGGCGAGAAAAATCATGCTGGATGTCCTGCCTGGCCCGACTTAAATTAGAGAGGGTGGCTTTTTCAGAAATGGAGTCTGAGCGATTAATCCAGAAAAGAGAAATTAAAGCCAGGATGATCGAAAAAACGCCGGTAATAAGCGCCAGGCGCAGCAGCCGATGATCACGTCCTTTCAAAGCTTCGGGCCAGAACGGTAAACTCGACCGGTGGCTCATTTAGCGCCTCTCTGCCCTTATTTCTTTTATAATGAACCTGGTGGGCTGATTTCTTGACTGATGATTATCCGGTATCAGATAAAAATAAAGCCAGAAAAGATATTTGCGCCCGGTAGCTTTATCAACAAAAGACCAGCGGGCTTGAATAATAATCCCGCGGCGGTCAGCTACAATTTGATTGGCCGGGTCAAGAATAAATTCAACGGTTGAGGTTCTGTTCAGAACACTGGTCAGCAGTAGCAGACTCTGGGCGGGAGAAAAGCAATCTGAAATCTGGATTGGTTCCGGTAAAGTAATTAAAGTTGGTGAATCCAAAGAAATCAGGGCAGGCAATAAGGCAGAATTATTCTGTAGAAAGCACCGGTCAAGAGTAACAGTGAACTGGGACAGAACAGCCAGAATAAAACCCACCATAGTGGTCAGAACATAGCTCACTTTTTCCTGGCTTTTCTGAGATTAATTATATTTATTCGTAATGATGCTCTGATAAAGACCTTTTGAAAGTTATTGGGTCTTTTCTTCTGTTTTTTGTTCTTCCTGCATCGAGCTCGTTTCAGCTTCCAGTTTTTTCTGCCGGATGGAATCTTTGATACTGGAGATTCCAGCCACAATAGCTATCAAGCCACCGAAAAATAAAATGGGCGGAATGAAGCCGAAAACCAGCTGGCAGAATTCACGCCACCAGACAAAGATTACCAGGTAGAGACCAGCCACCATGGCCACTATTCCGAAAAAGATGGCAAGATATTTACCCATGTAATTCCTCCCTTCTCTTAAACATTGGCTTCTACTTTCGTTATAAATTCTATCAATTATTATAATACTAATCAATAATTTCTTATACTATTCATATATCATGATCTTTTTATCCCGTCTGGTAAGGATGAAAGGGAATATGAACATAGACTTTAAGCTTGACTGACGGAATAAATTCATCTTCTGCCATTCACTTGAAGCTTTGGACTGATAATTGAAATTTGGCCGTTAGCTAATTAATATAAATTTGGTGGTAGATAACAAAGATGAAGATCAGATTGGTTATTTTTGATCTGGATGGAACCCTGGTTGAAAATAATTACGATTGGGCCGCTATCAGGCAGGAACTGGGCTTGAGCAGCGGGTCAATTCTGGCTTATCTTGACGGCTTACCTGAACCTGAGAGATCGGAAAAATATGCCATTCTGGAAGCTCATGAGCGCCGGCAGACAGAGCTGGCCAGGCTCAGGGCAGGGACTGAGGCCTTTCTAGGCTGGCTGGCCAGCTGCCAGATTAAGACAGCTCTCGTTACGAATAATAACCTGCAAAATACCAGGCGCCTTATCGAGCGTTTCCAGTTGACTTTCGATCTTGCTATGACCAGGGAAAACGGGCTTTATAAGCCCAGTGGGGCTCCACTGATCAGAGTCATGAAGCAGCTCGGGGTCAAACCAGAGGAAACTGTAGCGATTGGCGATACCCATTATGATTTACAGGCAGCCAGAGAAGCCGGCCTGGCCAGAATTTTTATCCTGGAGGGCCCTATGACCCCGCCCAATCTGGACGGAGCGACATTGGTTTCTTCTTATGAAGAAATAAAGCCTTATCTTGAATAAAGATGACCGCAGTCTCCGCCAATAAAATGGCGCCTAATAAACTCAACTAATAAAATCGCTTAATTGCCTTCAGCCTGATAGACAATTTTGCCCCCGACTATGGTATAAATGACAGGGGCAGTTAAAATATCTTCTGGCTCATGGCTGAAAATATCCAGACCAAAAATAGTCAGGTCGGCCAGTTTTCCAGGCTCGAGGGTTCCTTTTAAATTCTCCTCAAAGGAGGCATAGGCCGAGCCAGAGGTGAAACATTCTATGGCTTCGGGCAGAGTGAGTTTTTGCTCTGGAAACCAACCACCCTCAGGTAAGTCTTGTTCAATGTTCTGGCGAGTCACAGCTGAATACAGCCCACGGCGCGGATCAAGCGGCTCCACCGGCCAATCAGAACCAAAGGCCAGGCTGGCTCCATTATCGAGAAGAGATTTCCAGGCATAAGCATCCTTTGATCTCTCCTGGCCTATCCTCTGCTCGCAGAAACGCATATCGGTGGTGCAATGAGTTGGTTGCATGGAGGCGATCACTCCGAGCCCCCTAAATCTTTTAATGTCTTCAGGCTTAATAATTTGAGCATGCTCTATCCGATAACGCAGGTCTTTCTGACCGTATTTTTTCTCAGCCTTTTCTATCGCATTGAGGACCCAGTTAACTCCCTTGTCTCCAATAGCGTGAGTGCCGACCTGAAAGCCATGGGCATAGGCCCTGTCTATCAGTTCGTAAAATTCTTGCTCTGAATACTGGGCCAGGCCAGATTGGCCAGGAGCATCAGCAAAAGGTTCAAACATCAAAGCCGTGCCTGAACCTAGAGTTCCGTCAATAAAGGCTTTGAGGAAGCCTATCTTTAAGAACTCGTCACCCTGGCCCTGCTTGAGGCCCAGTTTCAGACATTCGTCCATTTCTTCAATCGGTAGCCAGGCATAAATTCTAAGGGTTAGCTGGCCTTCTTTTTTAAGCTTTTTATAAATTTCCAGTTCCTTGAGATCCGTTGAAGCGTGAACTCCGGTCAAGCCCAGCTGTCGGGCATGATCCAGGGCTCTCAGGATGTCTTCTTCTGGAGAAGACTTGATAGATGGCTCAATCTTGATCAGATTCATTGCTGATTCTTTCAAAATGCCAGTTGGATCGCCGCTGATTTGATCTCTGACTATCTCACCTCCAAAAGGATCAGGTGTGAGACCATCGATGCCTGATAATTTCAAGGCCAGAGTGTTAAGCCAGGCTGAATGCCCATCCACGCGACGGATGACGACCGGGTTGTCGGGCGAGACTTTATCAAGATCGGCCCGATCCGGCCATTTCTGGTCAGGGAACAGAGTATGATCATAGTCACGACCAAAAATCGGTGTTCCTGGAGGCAGTTCTTTAATTCTGGCTGCTATCATTTGCTGAACTTTTTCGATCGAGTCAACACCTCGAAAACTTAGCTCAATAAGTGATTGACCGCCAGAAGAGAAGTGAGTGTGGGCGTCGATTAATCCCGGAATAGCCACTCCCTCTGCTAGCTCAATTATCCTGGTCTGTGGGCCAGCATAACGGTTAATTTCCTGCCTGCTGCCAGTAGCTAGAATTTTGTCACCACTGGCAGCCAGAGCTTCGACGAAAGGTCTGGAATTCAGGCCGGTGAAAATTTTTCCAGCTATTATCAGGTCAGCTTTTCCGGCTGGCGCCTGCTGGCAGGCTAGATTGGTCAGAGCCAAGAGAACTATCAGCAGAACGGGAAGTAACAGCTCTTTTAAAGCCCTCTTTGAGGTCATTATATTTCTCCTTCCGAAAATTGCTTAAATTATACTACCCATGGTTATTATTGCAATCGATTACTCAAGTAGCTATTGATTTTGCTGGATGGTTGGAGAAAAATAGAAGGCAAACAAGAACAAATTTTTTGAAGGAAGAAAAAAATGAAAGAAAGTAAACTTCTTTTAATCCCCGGACCGACGCCGGTTGTTAACCGGATTCTGGAAGTTTTGTCCAAACCGACTGTCTCGCATCTCAGCCCGGAAATGGAAAGAGAATTGAGCGGGGCGGTGGAGAATATGAAGAAAATCGTGAGGACTAAGGACGGTCAGCCCTTTATCCTGGCCGGAGCAGGAACACTGGCTATGGAGATAGCTTTATTAAACATCACCGCCGACTCTGACCACCTGCTGATTTTGTCACAGGGGTATTTTGGTCAGCGGATGGCAGAAATCGCTGAGGCCTTTGACCTGAGATACCGCCTGCTCCAGAGTCCCTGGGGGAAGGTGGTCGGTGCCGATGAGCTCAGGAGTGAACTTAAAAAACACAAATACGAGGTGGTGGTTTGTACCCATGTTGATACGGCCACCGGTAGCTGTGCCCCGGTTGAGCTTTATTCTGAGATTATTAAACAGGAAACGCCTGAAGTCCTGCTGGTCGTAGATGGCGTTTGTGCTACCGGAGGAATTGAAGAAAATCTTGACAGCTGGGGAATTGATGTTATTTTAACCGCTGCTCAGAAATGCCTGGGCGCACCTCCGGGGCTGGCCATAAATATTTTTTCCAGAAAAGCTCTGGATAAAAGGAAGAAACTGCCGAAGGTTAAGGCTTATTATACTGATATCCTGCGCTGGCTACCGGTGATGGAAAATCCCAAAAAATATTTTTCCACTCCAGCCATTAACGAAATCAGAGCTTTTTACGAAGCTACTCGCCTCGTCCTGGAAGAAGGACTGGAAAAACGCTTTGAAAGGCACGAACGTTATGCCTCGGCCATAAGAAGCGGCCTGAGATCTCTTGGGTTTTCAATCTACACGGATGAAACCTGTCTGGCCCCAACCCTGTCGGTAGTTCGTTATCCGGAGGGGATAGAAGATCAGAGCTTTAGACAAAAGCTGGATGAATTTGGAGTGGTGGTGGCCGGTGGACTCGGCCCAACTGCCGGGCAGGTTTTTCGGTTGGGCCATATGGGTAATCTGAGCAGGACAGACATAATATTTGCCTTCGATGCTCTGGAGAAAGCTTTGCTGGCCCTGGGTGGGGAAGTTTCTCTGGGGGACGGGGTAGAAACAGCCAGGTCTCTTTTGATAAAATAAACAAACGTGACTTAGGATCTTATATCTATCCAAACTTAATCTAAAGGCAAAGAGGTACCGGATGAAGAAAGAAGTGTATTTTATAAAAGCCAGACGGGAAGAGGGACCAGAGGTTATTGCCAGAAAAGCGCTGGCGATTTACCGTTCTCTCGGTTTTAATGAAAAAATAGAAGCGGAAGATTTTGTCGCCTTAAAAATTCATTTCGGTGAAAAAAATAACACCGGTCATATTAAACCTCAATGGCTGACCGGGATTATTGATGACGTTTTGAAGAAAAGCGAGCGGGCCTTTTTGTCCGACAGCAATACTCTTTATGTTGGTCGGCGGTCAAATTCAGTTGATCATCTTCGGCTGGCCTGGGAACATGGTTTCAGACAGGAAATAGTCAAAGTACCGGTTATCATCGCTGATGGACTGGTTGGCCGGGAAAAAGTGGAACTTAAAGTCGGGGGCAGCCGGGTTCAAAGTTCACGGATTGCCAGTGCTTTCCTCAGTTCACAGGCCATGATTTGCCTGTCTCATGTCACCGGGCATGTCCAGACCGGGGTGGGGGCAGCCATAAAAAATCTCGGCATGGGCTGTGCTTCCAGAACCGGCAAGCTTGATCAACATTCGGTTGTCCATCCCAGGGTAAGCGCCAGACAGTGCCGGAATTGCGGAGTTTGTCTTAATTATTGCCCGGCGGCAGCTATCAGGCAAACAAAAGACCAGGCTATCATTGATGATGAAAAATGTATCGGCTGCGGCGAGTGCCTGGTTGTCTGCCGCTTCGGAGCCATCAAGATGAGATGGGATGAGGACTCCCGGCTTCTTCAAGAAAAAATGGCTGAATATGCCCTGGCGGTTAAAAGTCACTTCGGGGAAAAAATATCTTTTATTAATTTTATCCTGCAGGTTACCAAGGACTGTGATTGTATGGCCAGGAACCAGGCTGGGGTAGTTCATGATGTCGGGATAGCCGGCTCATTGGATCCAGTAGCTTTAGATCGAGCCTCAATTGACCTGGTCAATCAGGTTGCTGGTCAAGATGTTTTCCGCCAGGGTTATAACCTTGACTGGTCAATTCAGCTGGCTCATGGGGAAAAAATAGGACTTGGTTCGCAGGATTATCGATTAATCGAAATCAACCGGGGTTGATCAGGATGGCGGCCAGGTCCCGTGAGCGGGCCAGCAGAATTAAAAAAATAATTATGATGGCTTGACAGGGCAGCAACTTTTTACTCTGAAGGTCTCTTCAGCGAAGAACGCACACCAAAGAATTAGCTGGCAGTTAATCGTAATAAAATTGCCTCATAGACATCCAGGTCTGAATCTGTATATAGAACGAAGCGGATTCTTTTAACCCATTTAAGCCGGGGCACCATCTCCAGCACAGTTTTCAGAGCAATGTTAGTAGCTTTTTCCAGTGGAAAACGGAAGAAGCCTGTGGATATGGCGGGAAAGGCAATAGAATCAATCTGATGATCTTCGGCCAGTTCCAGAGCCCGGCGATAACAGCTGGTCAGAAGTTCATCCGCTGGTTCATCTACTCCATAAACAGGACCAAGACAGTGGATGACATATTTATTGGGTAGGTTATGTCCGCCCGTAATGACCGCCTGGCCTGGCTCAATCGGGGCTAACGGCCGGCACTCCTCTTCGAGACCAGGGCCGGCGGCTTCATGGATAGCTCCAGCCGCTCCCCCTCCCGGTTGCAAATGCGCATTGGCTGGGTTGACAATGGCCGTAACATCTGGCTGGTTGGCGATATTGCCCTTAACACACTCTATGACTATACCGGAAACTTCTTTTTGCATCTTTGCACTTCCTCCTTATGATTAAAAGGTTTTGCCCTTGTGGAAGTCACAGGCAGAATATAAATATATCTGTTCAAAAATTCAAGATAAAATTAACTAACTTCAAGCGCTACGGGTTAATAGCCAAAAGCTCAACCTGATCCTACTGCAGGGACATGAGATTTGATGTTCTCTGGCACTTTATAGATGATCTGGCGAAAATATAATATAATGCTGAACCTGAGCGTCGATTCAAGACTGGATGGATATAGGAGGGAAAAATCATGGGGAAAATAATGAACCGAACAAAAGGACAGAATATTTTATTTCTGGCTTTGATTGTTTGGTGGCTGCTTTCACCTCAAATCGGACAGGCTCAGCCGGCTGGAAGGGTGCAGGAAGGACTGAAATTTTCGAGTCAGATCCTTGGCCAGGAGGTCAGATATACCGTTTATCTTCCGCCTGATTACGACACTTCTAACCGACGCTATCCTGTCGTCTACCTTCTTCATGGTTATACAGACAACGACACGGCCTGGGTCCAGTTTGGCCAGGTAAATCTAATTGTGGATAGAGCTATTGCTTCCGGCGATCTTTCACCGCTAATAATTATCATGCCAGATGGGGGAGTTAGCTGGTATATCAATGATTATCAGGGAAAAGCACGCTATGAAGACATGTTCTGCCAGGAACTGATACCTTATGTTGATTCTAATTATCGCACGAGAGCCTCCAGAGAGTTTCGGGGAGTAGCTGGTTTGTCAATGGGTGGGTGGGGAACCTTAATTTATGCCTTACGCCATCCTGACTTGCTGGCTGCAGCCGCTGCTTTCAGTGCCGCGGTTTGGACAGATGAAGAAATAATCGCTACTGATGACAAAACTTATGAGCAGATCTTTGCCCGGCTTTATGGCCCTGGACTTAAAGGCCGTGAGCGGCTGACACCTCACTTCCAGAGTTATAATCCACTTCAGCTGGTTAAAACGCTACCAGTTGATAAAATAAAACAGGTCAGGTTTTATTTAGACTGCGGTGACGATGATTTTCTTTATAAAGGCAACGCTGCTCTTCACGTGGCTATGCGCGACCGGAAGATTCCTCACGAGGCCAGGATGAGGAATGGTGGCCATACCTGGAGCTACTGGCGAACAGGCATTCTTGATGGCTTGAAGTTTATCTGTGCGAGTTTTAGCCGATAAACTGACCCCAGAAGTTTTCGTCCTGTTAAATCAGGCCCGGCTCTTAAAATTATCTTAAAATCAATAGTTTTTTCTTAATCCCCCAGAATGAGATATAGACGAGAAAAAGCCAGGAATTTTAACAAAAGTTTTGCTTCTTTAGCTTTCAATCAGGTAAAATGAGGTAACTTTTTGATCGGTTTGGAAACAGATGGAAAAAAGAAGTTTTAAGCTGCCTCACACTCTGGTTTTAATTTACTGGTTGGTCATCCTGGTTTATGTCTTAGCTTTGATCCTACCATCAGGCGAGTTCCAACGGACTGAAAAGACCGTTCAGGGTCAGACCAGGCTGATGACTGTCCCCGGCACTTACCACCAGGTCGAAAAAAAATGGCTGGGGCCGGAATGGCTGCTAATTGCTCCTATTCGCGGTTTCGAAGATGCCTCTTTAATTATTATTTTGATTTTTATTTTTGGTGGCACCTTTGGCATTCTGACCAGAACCGGGGCGATTGATGCTGGCATTCGTCGCCTGGCCGATTATTTTGGCCGAAAACCCAGGCTTAGAATCATGGTCATACCTGTCCTGATGTTAATCTTTTCCCTGGCTGGCAGTGTTTATGGCATGGCTGAAGAGTCAATTCCTTTTGTCTTGATATTTATTCCTTTTGCTCTATCTCTTGGTTATGATTCCATTGTCGGAGTGGCTATCCCTTTTTTAGGTTCAGCTGTTGGCTTTGCTGCCGCTTTTTTCAATCCTTTTACAGTTGGTATCGCTCAGGGACTGGCTGAGCTGCCGCTTTATTCCGGTCTGGGTTATCGACTTATTCTGTGGTTAATTATGACCACGGTGGGAATTGCCTTTGTCATGGTTTATGCTGAGAAAATCAGGAAAAATCCGGAGCTTAGTCCGGTCTATGATCTTGACCGTGAGCGTCTTATTCCTCAGTTGAATTCGGCCCAGAAGTCAGACTGGGGAGCTGCTGAGAAATTGATTATAGCCACTCTTTTCGGGGGAATTGGCTTTCTAATTTATGGCATTCTGGCTAAGGGCTGGTATATGGAAGAAATTGCTGCCCTTTTTCTGGGCATTGGTCTGGTCTCAGGTTTTCTGGCCAGAATGAAGGCCTCAACTATTGCTATAAATTTTCTGGACGGGGCCAAAGACATGATGAATGTTGCCCTCATTATTGCCTGCGGCCGAGCAGTGCTGATTATTTTAAAAGAGGCGGCTGTCCTGGATACCATGCTACAGGGAGCAGCTAATATCATTGCCGGAGTACCTTCGATTTTAACTGCTCAGGTGATATTCCTCGTTCAGGCTGTCATAAATTTTTTCGTTCATTCTGGTACAGCTCAGGCTGCCCTGACCATGCCCATTATTGCGCCACTCAGTGATCTGGTGGGCATCACCCGGCAAACCTCAGTTCTGGCTTTTCAGCTGTGTGAAGTTATCAATCCAGTTCTGCCAACTTCGGCTGTCACCATGGGGGTTCTGGGTGTGGCCAGAATCCCCTGGGAAAAATGGGCAAAATGGTTTCTCCCCCTGATGTTAATTCTATCGGTACTAAGTTTGCTGGCCTTAATCCCGCCGGTTCTGCTCAAGTGGGGCCCGTTTTAAATCAAATTCGAAGTGGAGAGTCAGTGGGAACGGCTACTATTGTCTGGCCTTAATCCAGAGGAAGCCGGCAACAATTCTATTGGTTCTTTATGATCTGGCCGGCAGCTAATTTTAGATCAGACTATCAATTTGATCAGGGAAATGCCGTAGGCCCCACATCAATTTGATGCAAAGCGACTCCAGGCTTTCTTCGTGTCCTTCAATTGCTCCCAGTTCTAAAGCTTTTCTACCAACTTCGTACAGGTCCATCAACGTCCTGCCATGAAGACACTGAGAGGTAACAATAACCGGGAGATTTCTCTCTCTGGCTTTCCGGAAAAAATTCTCAAAGCCATAAGGAATATTGCCAGTCCCATAAGCTCTGATAATCAAACCCTTTATCTTCCGGTCATTAAGTAGAAATTCCAGGCCCTGGGGGTCACATCCCGGACTCAGTGTATATACAAAAATGTTGGATTCAAAACCCGGCCTGATTTCAATCTGATGGGGTTCCCTGTTTCTCTTCTTAACCCAGTCTTTTATTTTAATGTCAATGGAAATCTCACCGGCGTCTTCGCTGTTAATGCTCAGAAAAGCATCAAGTTTTGACTCTGAAGCCTTGCTGGCTCTTGAGCCCAGAATTATTCTCTCATCGAAGACAATATATACTCCTGAAATATCCATAATGGCTACCCGGAAGGCATTGACCAGATTACGGCGAGCGTCGCTTTCAATTTTTTCCCCGGGAATCTGACTGCCGGTGAGGACAACCGGTTTTCCCAGACCAATGATCGCCAGGCTGAGGGCGGCAGCAGTGTAGGCCATAGTATCCGTCCCGTGAGTGATAACAAAACCATCATAATCCTGGTATTTAGCTTTTATCTGGTAAAGCATTTTATCCCAGTCAGATGGGGTAATATTAGTGCTGTCGATATTGGCAATGAATTCGATATCATATTCAGCGATGGTGCTCAGCCTTGGCTCAAGGTTCTGGAGAATGTTAATGGCCGAATCCTGGCTATCGGGGACAGCCAGCGAGCCATCTTCTTTTTCTTCCATGACGATTGTCCCCCCGCAGAATAGAATTAATACCTTCTTTTTGTCTTCCATGCTATTCTCCCCATGAACGGTCCATAATTGGTGATTTTAGCATTTTTCGGCCAGAGAAGTGAAAAACTGTGTTCTTGAGATCATCTGGAAAATAGACTGGAGTTGAATAATTTGGAAATTTTGCCTATTATCATTTTGATCAAGGCCGGATCAAATTTGTACGTTTTTAAGTTAAATTGAAAGATAAAAAGGAGAGCGCTGTCACCAGGGTGGGGTCTCAAAAAGAGGCAATATACCTGGTTAAAAAGGGTAAATGAATATTGGTGTAATTATAATAAGATTAAGATCAGGAGGTCATTATGAAATTTAGAACCAGGCTTCTCATTTCTGTCTTGTTTATAGGACTGGTAATCTGGCCGCTGGGGGCTCTGGCCGATGAAGGGATGTGGATGCCGCATCAGATGAAGATGCTCAATCTTGAACAGCTCGGGCTGAAAATGAATCCTGATGACCTTTACCGCCTGGATGGCACCGGTTTAATGAGTGCGGTGGTCAACCTGGGAGGAGGAACAGGTGAATTTGTCAGTCGCGAGGGGCTGATTCTTACCAATCATCATGTTGCTTTTGGGGCTGTGCAGAGGGCAGCCAGCAAAGAGAACGACTATATTACTTATGGCTTTCTGGCTCGTAATCGGAGCGAGGAAATCCCAGCCCAGGGTTATACCGCTGACATTCTCCTCGGCTATGAAGAAGTGACTGCCAGGGTTTTAGCCAGAGTCAAACCAAAAATGACTCCTGCTCAAAAATACGAAGCAATCGAAAAAGCAGTCAACCAGATTATAGCCGAAGCTGAGAAACAGGGTCCTGATATCCGGGCCAGTGTTGCCTCCATGTACAGTGGCAACCAGTATTTTTTATTTCGCTTCAAAAGGATAAAAGATATCCGGATAGTTTATGTACCGCCTCTCGATCTGGGCAATTTTGGAGGGGAAGTTGACAACTGGATCTGGCCACGCCATACCTGCGATTTTTCTTTTTTGAGGGCCTATGTTTCCAGGGAAGGAGTGGGTGTTGACTACAGTCCGGATAATGTTCCTTATCAACCGAAAGTCTTCTTAAAGCTATCGCCGGAGGGGGTTAAAGAAGGGGACTTTACTTTTGTGATGGGTTATCCTGGTCGGACTTACCGAAACTATACGGCGGCTGAAATTGAATCTGATTTAAATTCCATGGTTAAGCGGATTGAAGAATATAAAGATATCATTAAGTTCATTGAGACAGCCAGCCAGGGTGATAAAGAAACTGAAATTCGCTATGCCAGTATGCTCAAAGGTCTTTATAATTCGCTTAAAAATATGGAAGGTAAAGTCGAGGGTATGAAAAAGATTGATTTAATCGCCAGAAAAAAAGAACAGGAAAAAGAATTTATGAATTGGGTCAACTCTTCACCTGAAAGGCAGAAAAAATACGGTCAGGTTTTGGATCAGCTGGCCGATTTTATGAAAGGCTATGAAATCTATGTGGCCAAAAATGAACTCCTGAGCAGTATCATGAGTCCTTATTTTGGCTCAACCCTTTTATCTCAAGCCTACACAATTTACCGAACAGTTCTGGAGAGACAGAAACCTGATAAGGACAGAGAACCTGCTTATCAGGACAGAAATCTTCCCTATATCAAGCAGCGGATTCAACTGGCTGAACGTGGTTATGTTCTTGACACTGATCGAGAATTCTTCAAACATCAGCTGAAAAAAATGTTGGGTCTCCCGCCTGAAAAGATTCCTGCCGTTTTCCGACCGTTAATTGCTCAAGGTTCAGAAAAAGCAATAGAAGACTATGTAGATAATCTCTATATAAAGACCCAGCTTGGATCACCCGAAAAGAGACTGGCTTTACTTGAGCTTAAGCCGGCTGAACTGCTTAAGACCAATGATCCTTTTATTCTGCTGGCCGCTGAACTGGAAAAGGAGCTAAAGGTTGTCCGTGAAGAAAGCAAGGCCTGGAGCCAGCAGAGGCAGGACCTGAAGAAGGCTTATGAGGCAGCTCTGCTCGAAATGAAAGGCGGTAAACTCGCGCCTGATGCTAACGGGACCATTCGCTTTACTTATGGCCTGGTCGAGGGCTATATCCCGAGAGATGCGGTTGTATATAAGCCGATCACCACATTAAAGGGAGTTATGGAAAAAGAAACCGGAGTCGAACCCTTCCGTGTTCCTGATAAGTTAAAACAACTATACCAGCAACGCGATTTCGGCCGTTATGAAGATCCGATCTTGAAGGAGGTTCCAGCCTGCTTCCTCAATACCACCAATGTTACCGGTGGGAACTCCGGTTCACCCACGCTCAATGCCAGGGGAGAGCAGGTAGGAATTATCTTTGACATGACTTATGAGAGTGTGATCGGTGATTATTTCATTATTCCTGAATGGCAACGATCGATCAGTGTAGATATCAGATATGTCCTTTTTGTTACCGACAAATTTTCTGGCGCCACCAATGTTATGAAGGAGTTGGGTTTTTAGCAGCTGAAGAAAACATTCATCTGGCTATAAAAGATGCTATTATTTAAGCCTGGGGCCAGAGCCAAACCTGGTCCCGGGCTTATTTTTTGACTTAACTAAAACAGGCGGAGATTAAAACATTTATGCTGGCAGTTGAAGGTTTGTCTAAAAGTTATGGCCGTCAAATTTTGCTGGATAAAGTCAGCTTCCGACTGAATCGTGGCGAGCGGCTGGGTGTGGTAGGCAGAAACGGACATGGTAAAACGACGCTTTTTCGCCTGCTGGCTGGCCTGGAAGAGCCAGATGAGGGCCGGATTATAATTCCTAAAAGTTATCGGATTGGTTATTTACAGCAGGAACCCGACTTTAAAAAGTCCACAGTTTTGGAGGAAGCCAGCCGCGGCCTGTCCAGCCCCGGTCCCGACCAGATGTGGCGCGTTGAAAAAGTGCTGAGCGGACTGGGCTTTTCTACCTCTGAATTTCACCTCAGCCCTTTCCAGCTGTCGGGCGGTTATCAGGTCAGGCTAAATCTGGCCAGGCTTCTTTTGACTGACTATGACCTGCTGCTTCTGGATGAGCCAAACAATTATCTTGATATTACTTCCATTCGCTGGCTGAAAAAGTTTCTGCTCAGCTGGCCAGGGGAACTGATGCTCATCACTCATGACCGGAGTTTTATGGACGGGATAGCTACTCACATTCTTGGCCTTCATCGCCATAAGGTCAGGAAAATCGAGGGAAACACCGAAAAGTACTATAACCAGATTGCCCAGGAAGAAGAGGTTTATGAGAAAACACGGGTTAACGATGAGCGGAAACGCAAAGAAATGGAGATTTTCATTAACCGTTTCCGGGCCAAAGCCCGCCTGGCCGGTCTGGTGCAGTCCCGCCTGAAATATATCGAACAAATGGGGAAAAGAGAAAAACTCGAAAAGATAAAAAACATGGAATTTGCTTTTCAGGAAAAGCCCTTTCACCATAAATATGCTCTCAGTCTGGAAGGATTGAGCTTTGCTTATAGCCCTGAAAAGCCTATTATCGAGAGACTGAGTTTTCAGATTGGAGCTCGCGACCGGGTCCTGGTGGTCGGGCGTAATGGACGTGGCAAGACGACCCTGCTCAAGATTATGGCCGGTCTGCTTAAACCCCAGGCCGGAGAGATAACTTACGCCAGGTCGGTGGAGATCGGCTATTATGAACAGGGATATGCAGAGGAGATGAATAACGAAAACACTGTTCTCGAAGAGATCTCTGGGGCCAATCCACAGCTTGAACCGGCTCGTGTTCGCCAGATTGCTGCTACCTTGATGTTTGAAGGCGATGAGGCTTTGAAACCAATCAAAGTACTGTCAGGAGGCGAGAAGAGTCGTGTGCTGCTGGGCAAAATTCTGGCCAGGCCAATCAATCTCCTTTTGCTAGATGAGCCCACCAACCATCTGGATCTCGAGTCGAGTGATGCTTTGCTGGCCGCTCTGGATAATTTTGACGGGGCGGTGGTTATGGTCACCCATAATGAGATGTACCTGCGGGCTCTGGCTGAGCGACTGGTGATTTTTCAGGACAATAAGATAGAGATTTTTGAAGGTGACTATGAGAGTTTCTTACAAAAAATTGGGTGGAGCGAAGAAAAAGCCGACCCGGACGCTAACAATCAGGCCGAGCGTCAGGCTGCCCAGAATGCTCCAGCCGATGCCGGCCAGCTTGCGGGGGAAGGAATGAATGCCGGGTTGGAGACGGAGACGGCTCCTTTTCGCTTTAAGCTGTCCCCGCGTGAGCTGAGAAAGCTTCGGTCGGAAGTCATTATCGAAAAATCGCGCAGTCTAAAACCACTGGAAGAACGAGTCAGAGAACTTGAAAGCAACATTGAAGAGACCGAAGGAAAAATCGGTCAATTAACTCAGAAGATAATCGAGGCTTCGGTTGAAGGTAGCGGTCAGGAGGTAGTCCGCCTGTCCCGCGACCTCGATCTCCATCGCCATGATCTTGATTCGCTTTACGAGGAATATATTCAGGTTTATCAGGAATATGAAGAAAAAAGGCAGATATTTGAAAGAAGGCTGGATGAACTGGAAAAAATATCATCCTGAGAATAGCTGGATTCTCTTCTGACCGGATTTAACTTCTCACTTTCCTTTTTTCTTAACTCGGGTATAATAAAATTTTAAAGAATATTCCCTGTCGCAGAAAGCTTAGTTTCTGCCAAGAATTATCTGAATTTGGCCGCCAGAGATAAAGGCTTAAGGACCGGAATGGCTGAGTATGAATCCTGAGTCAAAAAAGTATCGTGAGAAATGTCGTCAAGCTGGTCTTCAATCTTTTTTTCGAGATGGATCAATTATTTTTTTAAAATCTGGAACTAGAGCTGGACTTTTATCATTAGCTATCTATCTAACCCTGGCCTTTTTTTGTTTGTTGAGCTTTTCAGCTTGTGAATCCACTTCTCGTCAGAACGAGATTATTATCGCTGGTTCAACCAGTATCCAGCCCTTCGCTGATGAGTGGGCTGAACTTTATATGGAAAAAAATTCCAAGGTGACAATTAATGTTCAGGGTGGCGGTTCGAGCGGTGGTATTATGGCGGTCAAAGAGGGAACAGCCCATATTGGAATGTCATCACGGGAGCTGAAAGAGGATGAAAAGGATCTCATTGAGATCACGGTAGCTTATGATGGCCTGGCGATTATTGTCCATCCTGCCAATCCCGTTGATAATCTGAGTCTGGAGCAGGTGCGAAGCATTTTCGCTGGCGAAATTACCAACTGGAAAGTAATAAATGGCAGTGATAAGGCCATAACTGTAGTGGTTAGAGAAGAAGGGTCAGGCACACGCGGAGCTTTTCAGGAAATGGTCATGGGCCCAAGGCGAATCAGCAAAAAGGCCATCGTAGAAGATTCCAACGGAGTGGTCAGGGAAATCGTTAGTCGTGACCGCAATTCAATTGGCTTTATATCCCTTGGTCTGGTAGATGATAGGGTTAAGGCTATTGCCCTGGACGGCCTTAAGCCATCAGAAGAAGCTATTACTCAGGGCCATTACCGGCTCCGACGCCCATTTTTGTTTTTAGTCAGGGAGGAGCCACAGGGTCTTATTAAAGAATTTATAGATTTTGTGTTGTCAGACGACATACAGTCGATGTTACCGCAAGAGGGACTTATTCCTGTTAAAAAGATTACAGCTGCTAAAGGAAGTCTTACGGACTAGGGAAATACGACAATGATCAGGCCCAAACCTAATGACCGGTTGATCAGGCTCAGTTTGCTGACGGTAGCTCTCACTGCCATCACTGTTCTGGCCGTCATTACGATTTTTATCTTTGAACAGGGTTTGCCTGTCATGGTGAAATATGGCCTGAAGAATTTTCTTTTTGGCCAGGACTGGTATCCATCGGAAAAAAGCTTCGGCCTGCTACCAATGATTGTTGGCTCACTCCTGGTTACATTAGGGGCACTGCTGATCGGTGTGCCTCTAGGTCTGGCCAGTGCTATTTTTTTGACTGAGTTTTCAAGCCGCCGGCTCTCGCGTCTGTTAAAACCGGTCTTTGAATTGCTGGCCGGCATACCTTCTGTTGTCTATGGCTTTCTGGGTCTGATGTTTCTGGTGCCTTTTATCAGGGAAAATCTGGGCGGGCCAGGCCTGTCGGTTCTGGCTGCTTCAATTATTCTTGGTATAATGATTTTACCCACAATTATCAGCATTTCAATTGACTCAATCAGGGCTGTTCCTGATTCTTACCGCGAAGGTTCGATTGCCTTAGGAGCAACGAAGTGGCAAACGGTCAGGATGGTGGTTTTACCGGCAGCCCGCTCAGGTCTGGTGGCCGGGATTATTCTGGGCATGGGAAGAGCTATCGGCGAAACCATGGCAGTTATTATGGTCGCTGGCAATGCTGCTGATCTGCCTGCCTCCTGGCTGGCTCCGGTCAGAACTCTGACTTCTAATATCGCCCTGGAAATGGCCTATGCCAGCGGGGAACACCGTCAAGCTTTATTTGCGACCGGGGTTGTTCTTTTTGTCATTATTATGATTTTAAATTTTCTGGCTAATCTGGCTGCCAGAAAACAGTCTGGCAGGTAGTCGGAGAAGAAGTGAAGACAAAATTCAGACTGAAACCGAGAGCTGAACAAAAAGTTGTCCGCTTTTTCCTTTATTTTCTGACTTCTGTCGCTATCCTGGTCTTGGTTTTTATTCTGGTTGTCATTTTGAAAAATGGATTGCCCCAGCTCAGCCTGGAATTTCTGACCAAAAATCCTGCTCACATGGGGAAAGAGGGCGGCATCTTCTCAACTATTGTCGCCACTATTTATCTTACTTTTATTGCTTTACTGGTAGCCACACCCCTGGGAGTAGGTACGGCTATCTACCTGACCGAATATACGTTTGAAGGAAAAGTCACCAGAATTATCCGATTTGGAGCCGAATGCCTGGCCGGCATTCCTTCTATTATCTTTGGTCTATTTGGCTTCATTCTTTTTGTCACCAAACTAAAATTTGGCTGGTCAATCTTGAGCGGTGGATTGACTCTGGCTTTTATGGTTCTTCCGACCATTATCAGGACCAGCGAGGAGGCCATTAAGAGCGTACCAGCTGCTTACCGCCTGGTCAGCTATTCTCTGGGCAGCACCCGCTGGCAAACGGTGACGAGAGTTGTGCTGCCCTCGGCTGCTCCTGGTATTGTCACCGGTGTAATTTTGAGTATAGGACGAAGCATCGGAGAAACGGCGGCAGTTATCTTCACGGCTGGCAGCGCTCTTCGTCTTCCATCATCTATTTTTTCTTCAGCCAGAACTATGTCTGTTCATTTTTACATTCTGGCCAGAGAAGGTATTTCGATGTCCAAAGCCTATGGGACAGCGGCTGTCCTGGTAATTGCTATTCTTCTGATTAATATCGTTACCTATTATTTAATGAGCAAATATATTAGCCGGACATCGCCGGAATGAACAGGGAAAAAATGGTAGAAGGTTGATTGAAAAGGTAAGCAGAAGATGAAAGACATCGCCATCCAGGTCATAAATTTCAGCCATTTCTATGGTCAGCAGCCGAGTTTAAAGAATATCAATCTGGACATTTACCGGGGAGAAATACTGGGTATCATCGGGCCAGCCAGAAGTGGCAAATCAACTTTTTTAACCTGTCTTAACCGGCTGAATGATCTTATTCCGGGTTCCAGGGTTTCGGGTAAGATCTTAATTGATGGACTTGACATTTATCAGCCGGAGGTGGATGTGGCTGCTCTTCGGCGGCGGTTAGGAATGGTTTTTGCCACGCCGGTTCCATTGCCAATGAGCATTTATGATAATGTCGCCTTTGGCCCCAGACTTCAAGGCCAGACTGATCGGCAGAAACTTGACCGGCTGGTTGAGGATTGCCTGGACAAAGCTGGTTTATGGGCAGAGGTAAAAGACCGGTTGAAAACCAGTGCTTTAAAACTCTCAGGCGGTCAGCAGCAACGGCTTTGTCTGGCCCGTGTTCTGGCCCTTAAGCCAGAGTATATCCTGCTGGACGAACCGACTTCAGGCCTTGATCCTATTTCCACTATGAAAATCGAGGCTACCCTGCGCCTGCTTAAGAAGGACTATACAATTATTCTGGTGACTAACAACACCAAACAGGCTGCTCGGGTAGCCGATCGGACCGCTTTTTTCCTGATGGGCGAACTGATTGAAGTAGATGAAACCGAAATTATTTTTACCAGGCCCTCCGATAAACGGACAGAAAATTATATTGAGGGGAAATTCGGCTGAGGCCGTAATAAATATGAAAAGGCCAGAATAATCGCTGACTGCCGCGGCCGGCAACAATTTAAATGAAAATTAACCAAAAATATAAAAAAGATTAATGGAAGGGAGATAAAACAACAGAGTTCAGAAGGTGAGAAGAATAGTAGGGAAGATGAATGACCGAGGAAAATAAAGAAATGTCAGAAATAATTGCACACCAAAATATCATCGAGGTCAGGTCCCTGTCAGTTTTTTATGGTCAGTTTCAGGCTCTAAAGGACGTGAATATTGATATACAGGCGAGAAAAATTACTGCTCTGATCGGTCCCTCCGGCTGCGGCAAATCAACTTTTCTAAGGACCCTGAACCGTATGAATGACCTGATCGAAGGGGTCAGAACGGAAGGCCGGGTTATTTTTGACGGAAAAAATATTTTTGATGAAGATACAGATTTGCTGGAACTGAGGAGAAGAATCGGGATGGTTTTTCAGCGTCCTAATCCTTTTCCTCTTAGCATCTTTGATAATGTCACTTATGGACTCAGGGTTCACGGTCAGACCGATCGAGCTTTAATGGAAGAGAGACTTGTCCATAGCTTACAGGCTGTCAATCTCTGGGATGAACTTAAAGATCGGCTGGAAGCCAATGCCTTATGCTTGACCGGAGAACAGCAGCAACGACTATGTATTGCCCGGGTCTTAGCCTTAGGACCAGAGGTGGTCTTGATGGACGAACCCTGTTCTGCCCTTGATCCAACGGCCACAGCCAGGATCGAAGATTTGATGTATCAGCTGAAACAAAAGTATACTATAATTATTGTCACTCATAACATGCAGCAGGCAGCCCGGGTCTCTGATTTTACCGGCTATTTTTTACTGGGCGAGCTGGTTGAGTTTGGCCAGACCGGCCAAATTTTTACCAGTCCCAGGGATCGTCGGACTGAAGATTATATTACCGGTAGGTTTGGCTGAAGAAGCGAAAGGGGCTGCTCAAAGAAAATTGAGGAGAAATCAATGACCAGATATTTTGATGAGGAATTGTTAGAACTTAATAAAAAGATCCTGGAGATGAGTGGGGAAGTCGAGAACGCTATCGGGCTGTCGGTTCGAGCGCTGAGAGAGCTGAGCAGGAAACTGGCGGAGGCTGTTATCAAGGGAGATAAACACATAGATAACATGGAACTGGAGATAGAGGAAAAATGCTTGAATATAATTGCTCTCTATCAGCCAGCGGCAGCTGACTTGCGGTTTGTGGTTATGTCGCTGAAAATAACAACTGATCTGGAAAGAATAGCTGACCTGGCGGTTGATATTGCTCAGCGAGTGCTGGAACTGGCCGACCAGCCGCTGCTCAAACCGTTAATTGATATTCCGAAGCTGGCTACTCTAGCTCAGGGTATGGTCCGGGATGCCATCAATTCCTTTGTCAACAAGGATACCGAACTGGCTCGTTCAGTTATTTTAAGAGATAACGAGGCTGATGAACTGAGGAATCTTGTTCAATCAGAACTAATTAACGATTATATGGTAAAGGACGGCAGCACCGCTCCGCGGGCCATTCCTCTCCTGCTGGTGGCCAGGCACTTAGAGCGGATCTGCGATCATGCTACCAATATTGCCGAAGATGTCATCTACATGGTCAAAGCAGAGGTGGTCAGACATCGCCCGGAAAGCTTAAAATAATTTAGCCTGCAAAATGTTTTTTAAATTCGGATGGAAGAAAAACTTAAAGATGGTCATATCAAGAAATTCTACGATCTGGCCAGCCAGGTTAGCCCTGATTTTTGTCTTGTTTTTCCCTTTGATTACTTCCGGTCAGGAAAAAACCGGCCAGGTGCGGGTAGAAAAACCTGCCTATAAAGTGACTGTTAATGCTGTAACTCTGGCGGTAACGGTTCAGGATAGCCGTGGACGATATATTAATAACCTGGAAGAAGCAGATTTTATCATCTATGAGAATGGTGAAAAAAAGACCATTACTTACTTTCAGCATGATGAGACAGCTCCTTTAAGCCTGACTGTCCTCCTGGATGTGAGCGGCAGCATGGCTCTGGATAATAAATTTGAAGAATGCCGGCAAGCTCTAAGGATCCTGGCTGAGAAAGTGCTGTCCCCATCAGATGAAGTGGCTCTCCTGGTGTTTGCTGATGGTGAGGTGGAGGTGGCGGCCGGTCACTCGACAGATAAGAAAGCTTTTCTGGCTGCACTGGACGAAGAAGAGGCTTATGGCAAAACGGCTTTAAATGATGCAGTAGCTGCCTCTCCTCAATATGCAATCAGAGCTAAAAATGAAAAAAGGGCACTCCTTTTAATTACTGATGGGCTGGAGAATGACAGTCAAACTTCACCTGAACAGGCTATGGACATTGCCCGTCGCGTTGAGGTGCCAATTTATGTTATAGGTTATAAAATACCAAGAGCCGAAGAAATACTGGCCAGGCATAAAAAATCGGTCAGCCAGACACCAACCGGAATAATTCAAACTCTGGATCTATTTGCTGCGGCCACCGGGGGGCGGGCTTTTTTTCTGAATAATATGGAAGAACTTCTGGCTTCTATGTATGAAATAAAGAGAGAACAGAGCCATCAGTATATTATTGGCTATACTTCTTATCGCGAGGATGACCGTTACCGTCGCCTCCTGGTTATAACCCGCAAAGGAAATTACCGGATCAGGACCCGCCAGGGCTATTAAGGTAGCAGGAACAAAATTTTTTTTAATTTGGATGAAAAATTTAACTTTGGTGAGTATAATAGGGGCAGGCGAGAGGAATTTAGTCGTTTTTTTGATTTTTAAATCCAGAGGAAAGGAGTAAATTGAATGAAAAAATGTCTGAGCTGGTCAATCATCCTGGTCATAGCCGCTCTTTTGCTAGTCCAGGGCTGTGCTTCCAAAAAATTTGTCAATACAGAAGTCTCATCTGTGGACAAAAAGGTAGCCAGCCTCTCCACTGAAGTCGAAGAGACTCAGAAGAGAATCAAGGAGCATGATGAAAAACTGGCCACCATCGGCGAGTTAATTAATCAGCAGAATAGCCAGATTAAACAGGTTGATGGTAAGATTGAAGAAGTCAAAACCTTGATCAAAGGCGATCTGGTGATGAAGGCCACTCTAAGCAACAATGAAACCAAATTTGCTTTTAACAGTGCCGAGCTCAGCCAGGAAGCAAAAGCTGCTCTGGACAGGTTCGTCCAGAGACTGATAGAGGAAAACAGGGGTGTTTATATTGAAATTCAAGGTCACACTGATAATGTTGGCCCAGAAGAGGTAAATCTCGCTCTTGGCCGGAAAAGGGCCGAAGCGGTCATGATGTATCTGTATAAGACCTATCAGATCCCGCTTCATCGCATGTCGGTGGTCAGCCTCGGAAGTTCGGTACCCGTAGCTGATAATTCAACCCGGGAAGGCCGGGCCCAGAATAGAAGAGTGGAAATACTGGTTTATGAATAGAAAACAAATGGCCTAGACTAAATTTCTTGTTTTTCCTGGGGCCAGGATTTATTTATCGGAAGTGGGCTATTTATTTCCAGCGGAAAGGGATTTGCTGGCCAAAATCAGGCAGAAGATGCTCTTCAGAACGGAAGCTCTCTGGCTGAAGAAAGAGATAACTGAAGTTGTAGCTGATAGCGCAATCCATGATTTGTTGGTATTCCTGGTGGCTAATCTCCCGTTGCAGTTCGGCTGGAGCCCGGAAGCAAGGGTGATATTGACTCATCAAACTTAAACCAACCGAAGTGGACAGGTTCCTGGCTATCCAGTCGATGATCTCGAGAGAATCTTCTGTATGGCCCGGCAAAGCCAGATGACGGATGATTAAACCACGGGTAGCAATATCCTCACTATTAAGAATCAGTTCCGGCTGCTGGCAATACATTTCTTCAATGGCCAGGTGAGCCTGCTCAAAATAATCAGGGGCCGCAGAATATTTTTTTGATAATTCCGAAGACATGTATTTAAGATCAGGCAGGTAGATATCGATAATCCCTCGTAGTTTCTCAATGACCTCAATTGATTCATAGCCATTGGAATTATAGACAACAGGAATATTCAATCCCTGGCCATAAGCAATTCTCAGAGCTCTGAGCACAGGCAAAATGACATGGGTCGGGGAGACCAGATTGATATTCAGAGCACCCTGAGCCTGAAGGTTAAGCATAAAATCTGCCAGCTGTTCATCGCTGACCGGTTCGCCTTGATTCAGCCAGCTCAGTTGATAATTCTGGCAGAAAAGGCATTTCAGGTTACAGCCGGCAAAAAAAATTGTGCCCGAGCCAGGCGCTCTTCCTGGTCCGCCTGAACCGCTGAGAACCGGCTCTTCACCATAATGAAGTAAACTGGTTGAGACCCTGGCCTGATCCGCCGTCTGGCAGACCCCTACCTGCCCGCTTAGACGGTTAACCCGGCAAAGGCGCGGGCAGAGGCAGCAGCTGGAAGCCTGGGGAGAAAGTCTATCCAGAGCTCTCTCAATTGCCTCCAGTTTTCTCTTAATAAAAAACTGCTTATCCATTATTACCGGTCCTGACCACAGCTTGAACTGGTTTTTAAAATGCTTCAATTAAATTATAGCAGAGATTCCTGGGCTCTAATAAGGCTTCAACCACAACTTTTAGACAATCCTGCTCCGGCGGTAAAGAATCGAGCTCTAAAATGAATTATAAATTCGCCTCCTTGTTAGTTTTGCTCAAAATGTGTATAGTTAGTCATAACTGTGGTCAGAATTGGTCACAGGATTAGACAAAACTGGGATAAAAAACAATTGATAGACTTCATAGAAAAGTTTATTGATATCCTCATTCACGTTGATCGCTATATTGTTCAGTTCATCGATCAATTCGGAATCTGGACTTATCTTGTGATCTTTGTTGTAATTTTTGCCGAGACCGGCCTGGTGGTGACTCCTTTTTTCCCGGGTGATTCGCTCCTGTTTGCGGCCGGGGCGATTGCTGCCATCGGCGACCTGAATGTTGTCAGCCTTTTCCTGTTGCTCAGTCTGGCTGCTTTTCTGGGCAACCTTAGTAATTACTGGATTGGCTATAAAATCGGCCCCGAGATTTTTAAGAAGGAAAAAAGCCGCTTTTTTAATAAAAATTATCTTGACCGCACCCATGAATTTTATGAAAAGCATGGGGCTATCACCATCGTCATCGCCCGCTTTATGCCGTTTATCAGAACTTTTGCTCCCTTCGTAGCTGGAATAGCGAAAATGACCTATTTTAAGTTTTTGGTTTACAGCCTGGTGGGCAGCATCATGTGGGTTTGTTTGTTTTTATTTGGCGGATATTATTTTGGCAATATTCCGGCGGTAAAAGAACATTTTTCTCTGGTGATTATAGCCATCATTGTCATCTCGCTAATCCCGGCAGGCCTCAGCTATATTCATAGCCGGAAAAGAAGCAAAGCGTCACCGGCCAGAGAGTCTGACAAACCAGAAGTTTAAAGAATTGATAGGCGGCTGGCTGTATCACTTATCCTGGATTGATATTTAACAGATCAGAAAGGAATTCGCTCTTGAGAACATCATTAGCTGTCCGGTCAATGTGCAAGGGCGTGACTGATACCCAGCCTTCGTCTACCAGATGGACATCTGAGTTTTTTGGACCAACTGCTTGCGGGTGACCGACACCAATCCAGAAATAAGTTTTCCCCCTTGGATCTTTCTTTTTAATCAGCTCCGGGGCATAACGCCTTTCACCCAGCCTGGAGATTTTCAACCCTTTGACCGGAAAGGGGGGAATATTGATATTAAGATAAATCCTCGGTGGAAACTTTTTTCCCTGAAGAGCTTCCACTATTTTCCTGACCAGAGCGGCTGACTGCTCGAAATCGTATTGCCGGTGGTTGCGGCTCAAAAGTGAAACTGCCAGGGAGGGAAGGCCCATAAAAGTTCCCTGAAGAGCAGCAGCCACCGTGCCGGAGTAAGAAACATCCTGACAGCCAAGATTGGCTCCCAGATTCATACCTGAAATGAGGAAATCCGGTTTTTCAGGCAGGACATATTTTAAAGCGATATAAACACAATCAGCCGGAGTACCGTCAACGGCAAAAATATTGTCTCTCGCTTTTTCGGCTCGAAGAGGATGTCTCAGGGTCAGGGCGAGTGAAATGGAACTTCTCTCCCGGTCAGGCGCAACTATATATACTCGAGCATAAGGTTTTAATTCTTCAGCCAGGGCGATTATCCCCGGGGAATTATAGCCATCATCATTGGTCAGGAGAATTAATTTCTTTTTTTTAGCTGTAATATCGGAAGATCTATTCATTTGTTTTGATTATCTTATAAAAAAATCGGGACGAGCGGATTTGAACCGCTGACCCCATGCACCCCAAGCATGTGCGCTACCAGGCTGCGCCACGTCCCGATATTTCAAAAAGTGAAAGTTACTTTAACCCTTTTTTTGCTTTTTTTCAAGAGTCCTTAAAAGTTCAATCAATTCTTCTTTTATCTGACTGATGGTGGCCAGTGCTTTTTCCGGGGGGATATGATCTGTCTTTAAACCGAATTCTTCTTCGATCTTCCTTTTTATACCAGCATTGGTCAGCGTGCCTTCTTCCAGCAGGTCCTTGATCCTGGAGATGATAAGAATATCTTTTTGGCGGTAAACAGCCTGACCGCCGGCTGTTTGACCGGCAAAAAAGACCGGGAACTCATTTTCCCAGGCCTGCAGGGTTTCCTGATTGATTTTAAGCAGCCGACAGACTTCAGCCGCTGAAAAAACGAGTTTTTTGCTGATAGCTGAATTTATGTCCCGGGCTTTTGAGTCTTGATTCATGAGCTAACTTCATCAAAACTCTAACATTTAACCGATAAATCGTCAAGGAGGTCTGGCTGCCATTGGCGGTTTCCATTCAGTCTGATTTATGATAAAAATAAGTGGGAAATGATTTTCTTCAGGTGCATAAAATGTCCAGTCTGGTCAAAACTAAGATCATAGCCACTATCGGGCCAAAATGTCAGGCGACAGAAACTATCAGGCAATTAATTGAAGCCGGAGCTGATATTTTTCGGTTGAACTTTTCCTATGGAACTTATCAGGAGCATCAAAAAAATATAGAAAATATAAGACTGATGTCCAGAGAGACAGGCCAAGATGTCTCTATCCTGCAAGATTTACAGGGTCCCAAAATCCGGTTGAAGGAAATTGAAGGTGGAAGAGCCTGGTTGAAAGAAGGAGAGGAATTTATTTTGACCGACAGGGAAGTAACTGGTAACAACCATCAGGCCAGCATCAGCTATGGTGAAATCATAAAAGATGTTAAGCCCGGCGAGGTTCTTTATATCAATGATGGCTTGATTAAATTAGAAGTCAGAGAAGTTAGAGCCCATGAGATAATCACCAGAGTGATAGAAGGCGGAGAAATAGGCAGTCATAATGGTATTAATTTTCCTCAAAGTCAGCTGTCTATCCCGGCCATGACTGACAAAGACAAGCAGGACCTGTCTTTTGGCCTTGAGAATGGAGTTGATCTGGTAGCTTTGTCTTTTGTTAAAACCGGAGCTGATCTGCTTCTGATTAAATCATTATTGGATCAGGCAGGAACCGCTATTCCGGTTATTGCCAAAATCGAAAAGTGGGAAGCAGTCGGTCATCTGGAAGAAATTATAGCCGAGGCGGATGGGGTGATGGTGGCCAGAGGGGATCTGGGAGTCGAATTGCCACTGGAAAAAATTCCGATCATTCAAAAAAAGATCATTTCCCTGGCCAGAACCTGCGGTAAACCGGTTATTACTGCTACTCAGATGTTAAATTCGATGATCGAAAATCCGATGCCGACCAGAGCTGAAGTCAATGATATTGCCAATGCTGTTTTTGATGGGACCGATGCTCTGATGCTCTCCAATGAAACAGCTGCCGGCAAATACCCGGTGGAAGCTGTTAAGATGATGAGGAAAATTGTTCTGGAAACTGAAAATTCCGATCTTTTCGCCCGCCAAATTAAAGCCTATCCCGAGCCAGCCGAGTCGGTCGTACCAGAAGCTATTGCCATTTCTGTCAAAAAAATTGCAGAAAGAGTCGGGGCCAGAGTCATAATTACTGCTACTGAAAGCGGGAAAACCGCCTGCCTTATTTCCAAATATCAACCGGCTCAGCCGGTACTGGCCCTGACGCCGTCCCTTAAAACTGTGCGGTTTTTAAATCTTAAATGGGGAGTTTACCCTTGCCTGGTTGAGAGGTTTAAATCAGTAGATGAAATATTAAACGAAGGACCTCAACTGGCCCGGCGGCTTGGTTTTATCCAGCCCGGTCAAAATTATCTGATTACCTGCGGCACCCATACAGGTATTGCTGGAAGTACCAACTTGCTGAAAGTTGACAGGTACTGATCAATCAGAAAATCTGGCTTATCACTCTCTAAATTTAAATTACCATTTTAGGTGTTTGGCCAGATCAAAATTGATCTTTATTTTTTCCTGGTGATAGAAAATTTTTCGCCAGGGAGCAGGACGTGCATGATCAGGCCGCGGATGCCAATGGATCGTCGTGGGCCGGCAGTTATTTTAGCCTTAGAAGCATCATAGACAATGACATTTTTATTGCCAATAA
>ENA-UPTA01000331-UPTA01000331.1-activated-sludge-metagenome-genome-assembly--contig:-NODE-331-length-55885-cov-162.181175_pt1 | contig 55885 bp, 62 predicted proteins | sample MGYA00238184_ERZ773361 | MGnify/ENA primary metagenome ERZ773361 (study PRJEB29100, sample SAMN05720205) | activated sludge metagenome | isolation source: anaerobic digester from wastewater... | reverse complement strand
TTATTGACTTTGAAATAAGTCTTTACCTCCTCGCCGGAGTAATATAGAGAGCCTATGTCTCTGTCCAGCCAAATTGAAACTTCAAGACCTCCTTGTGGTTCTTCAGGCACGATAATGACCTTCTGAAGATCGTAAGAAACTATACCAAACAAAGATATCGCCAGAAATAAACTGAGAAAAACAAGAATTGTCTTCTTCACAATCCATCCCTCCTATCATCAGATATTAATTAGACTCGTCTTCGTCACTCTCGTTCAACAGTACTTCAACATCCTTACTGCTTGTATTATACTTCTTGACAAATGTAATCAATATCATCGAAACAACTGTCCCGAATAATAGACCGTACAAGCTTCTCAGCAGTCCCGTCCAAAGTGGGACGGTGGCATGACAGAAGGTATTGACGATCGACACTATCACAAGAGATCCTCCCGATGCAATGACTGGAGCGAGTTTTCCCTTAATGTTGAAAGAGAAGTGAATCAGGATGGCTAGCAAAGGATATGCAAGTAGCTCTTTGAAACGTGGACGAACCAGCAGGAGATTGTCTAGATAGTCCCTTACCATTCTTTCGGAGTCAAGAACAAAGGAAAAGTTTCCACTTCTAAGAATGTAGTAACCGGCCGCTATTCCGGCAAACACAAATACCAACAGGTCGCCCTTAGATATTTTTCTGGAGACACTCTTCATAAAACCGGTTACGAATAACCAACCGGGGAGGGCAACAAGAGATACTTTCACACCCCTGAAGAGCTCTAGACCATTCTGGAATTCGACTCCGACCATGGATGCATTGATAGAGATTCCCAGAAAAACAGAAAGCGAAAAGAATAGTAGTAACCCTCTGAAAACCCCGGTATCTAGAGAAGACAACCTTCTGTAAATCGCAAACTCCCCTGCAATTGCTGCCAGAGGCAGACCGATAGTCGGGAAAAGTAGAAATACAACTGTGATTCCAGCGGCGCCAAGCGGACTAACTGATAGGATCAACACAAATATGAACAACGCTGAAAGCAATTTGAATCTTGATGAGCCAGTCCTCGGAGATGTTATTTCGTCAGAGATTAGGTCCTGTTCGTTTAGTTCCTCGTAGGATTTGTGAACTAGCTCATCATAGTCGAAATCAACCGGAGGAGTTAAGAAAAGCAATGCGTCAACACTTCGCTCCCTAACTGATCTAATGTACCTCGTTACAGCTCTATCGATATCGTAATTTGGGTACTCTTTCTTCTTCAGATTGTGGACGCGGAAAACCAGAGACTTGTTATCTCGGGCCTTTAAGACGTCAAGAACATACTGCCCTCTTTCGTCAAACTCCATGTAGCCAGTATAAGCGCAATGACTATCCAGAATAGAAGCGAGTTCCGAAACAGGGTACGGAGAAACCCCCGTAAGTATCACAGGAACCTGCAAGTCTAGAATTTCCTCCAGTCTATTCCAGTCATCTCTAAGATCCATAAAGATAACCGCAGAGCCAAGTTCTGAAATTTCCGCCAGATTATCTACGTAAATCAGCTGCTTTGATGGAACGCCGTCAACCTTCTTCTCGGTAACAAGAGCTGCACGGTTGTAATTAGAATCCAGGGAGACTCTCCAAGGAATATATAGAAGAGACATAAGCAGACCCACAACAAAAACAACGATAACTATGCCGTTCCCAAGACTGATTACATTCTTCTGTTTTTCGTTTCTTCGTCTTCTTCGAGGCTTCTTAGGTCTAACGGGAACTTCCGCCAATACTTATCTCTCCTCCCGATCAGAAGATAAAGAAATAATACTACACCGACAACAAATGGGGAATATGGAAGCAAAAAAACAATCCTCCATTTTAAAAGCATTGAACGAACAGTGGATCCAAACACATTCAAAAAAGCGGTGTCTATTTCTCTTTCAGTAGAGAACTCATTGACAACTTCTAGTAGTTTGTTGTACGAATTCCTCTTGAGAATGTAATCGGCAAAGCTTGCCACTGCCCCGTAGAAGACACTTTGATCATCCTTAACCGGGTATCTCTCCTCGTATTCTGTGAAGTCAAAAAACGCTACTCTTAAAGCCGACCTCCTAGTCCCGGTGTGAAGGTTCTGAAATCCCTCGGCAATCACCTCATGATACCACAGCGGAATTTCGTCAGGATTAATATCCCTGATTCTCAGGTACTCAAAGAAATAAACATGGGCGAGTTCATGCCTCGCAACTCCCGGTTTATATGAAGAGGTGTAAAGAAAGATTTGATATATTCCATTATTGTCTATTGCCGCAGGCTGCTCGTGACCTTCACCCTTTAAAATCGTAAGACTGTATTTTACCGAGAAACCATAGATTTCTGAAAGCTCTGCATTCGCTTCCTCAATCTCACTTCTGATCTCCGCCTGACCTGCCACCGCGAGTGAAGAGAAAACAACCACAATAATGAGAAATACAAATCTTATTCGAGGCAACCCAGCACCCTCTTAAGGTCGCCGGGGAGTTCAGAGATGATCTCTATTTCTTTTCCGTCATTTCTAGCGAAGGAAAGCCTTGAACAGTGAAGAAAATATCGCCTGAGCCCCGTTTCTTTCTTGAAGTCTCTATTGAACAGTCTGTCTCCATACACATCGTCTCCGACAACTGGATAACCCGCTTCACTTAACTGTCGACGGATCTGGTGCTTCTTTCCAGTAAATAGATCGATCCACAACAAAGACGTCGTAGCATAGCTCTTCTCAACTGTGAAAGCCAGGGATTCGACGAATTTCTCTCTCTGCGAAACAAGTTTTCCTCTCTTTTCAGGAAATCCCTTCACAAGAGTGAAGTAACCTTTTTCGACTCCCCGTTCTCTGAATAGCTTTGAAAGCTCTCTAGCAGCCTCCGGGGATTTCGCGAAGAGGATTACGCCAGAAGTGTGTTTATCAAGCCTGTGAACGGGGCGAGGAACAAAACCTTTCGAATTCCCGTACGCCATCAATCCTTCAACCAGGGTGATTATCTGGATTCCCTTACCAGGATGAACGGAGATTCCTGAAGGTTTGTCAACTGCAACAATAAGATCATCTTCGAACAAAATGTCGAGTGGAATGTGCTTAGGCGTCAGTTCGCGCGATTCTTCAAGACGCTTCAGTTTCGAAGGATCTCCCGAGAAGACTACCTGAACCTTATCGCCTATTTCCATTTTCCATGAGCCGTCTCTGATTTTATTCCCATTGACCCTAACATTGCCCCTTCTCAGCAATTTGTATATTGAGGAGAGCTTCAAATCGGAAAGCTCTTTCCTCAAAACCCGGTCCAATCTCTCGTAAAAATTTTCTTTTGTTACTTTGAACTCCTTTTCGATCGAAATCACTCCACTCAAATTAAAGGGGGCATTAAGCCCCCTTAGAAAATTCAATCCTCAACGCCTAGACCTTTGCCGATACTCTCCACAATATCCCCAACTGTGGAGATGTTCTCGATCTGCTCGTCTTCAACCTTGAAATCAAATTCGTCCTCAAGTGCCATTACCAGGTCGACCAAATCGAGTGAATCTGCTCCGAGATCCTCGGTCAAATCTGAATCCATGGCGATTTCATCTTCCTCGACTCCAAGCTTCTCAGAAATTATTGTTTTTACTCTGTCGAATACTTCATCAACTGTCAAAGGACATCCTCCCTTCGAGATCTTTCTCAAATTGCAATAATTATAGTGATACCAGGCTCCAAAGTCAAATTCTGGATTCCTAGAAGCTTTCATTATTATATAATAATTTGAAGGTCTTTACTTCTGGAGGTTTGCTATGAGACTCTATACAGAGATGAAAGAAACAGTTGTCAGGCGCCTAACGACTTTTCCGAAAGTTGCGATGATACTTGGGTCGGGACTGGGTTACCTTACTGAGCAATTTGAAGAACCCTTGGCAATAGATTACAGAGAAATTCCGGGATTTCCCACAGCTACCGTTGAAGGTCATTCGGGCAGGCTAGTCTTCGGGACATTCCAAGGACTCCCGGTGGTGGCAATGGAAGGACGTTTTCACTTCTACGAAGGTCATAGAATTGAAGACGTTTCCTCACCAATATATCTCTTTAAAGAACTTGGCGTAAGCAACTTGCTCATTACAAATGCTTCTGGCGGAATAAACAGAAGCTTCTCTCCCGGAGATATAGTTGCAGTGACAGATATCATAAACTTTGGATTTCGCAACCCTCTGAGGGGAGAAAATGACCGCCGTTACGGCCCGAGATTTCCCGACATGTCGGAGATAATTGATTTTGCCTGGCTAAAAGTTTTGAAATCAAGGCTCGAGAAAGCAAAGATAGATTTGAAGGAAGGAACCTACTGCTGGACTCTGGGACCGAGTTATGAAACGCCTGCAGAGATAAGGGCTTTTGAATTCTTCGGGGCAGATCTCGTGGGGATGTCGACGGTCCCCGAAGTAATCGCCGCGAGACATTGTGGCATAAAGCTTCTGGTTTTATCGTGCGTGACAAATATGGCATCTGGGATCCTCAAGGAGAAGCTCACTCATGCCGATGTGGTGAAAACGGCAAACAGAATAAGACCCAAATTCACTGCAGTTGTCCAGCACGCGGTTGAGTCGATTAAGGAGACTGAACAATGATAAGGAAGATCACCAGCATTGTATCATGCATACAGAAGGCCAACGACATTCTCGTTGTGGGTCATATAATGCCAGATGGTGATTGTATCTCGTCAGTGGTGTCACTTTCGATGGGACTCGAGAAGTTTGGCAAGAAGGTTACACCGGCAATTGACTGGAAGATTCCGGCGAATTTTACAGTCTTTCCCTGGATAGATAGAATTAAGGATTTCAGTAATGATGTTGTGGAGCCCAATCTAATAATCATTGTAGACGCTTCATCTCCAGATAGAATCGGTAGATTTGAACAGCTTTTGCGAAAAGGAATCCCTTCAGTGGTTATTGATCACCACGCAACCAACACCTATTTTGCAGACGACTGTTGGGTAGATCCATCATATTCTTCGGCTGCTCAAATGGTTCTTGACCTTCTAAAACTCATGGATGTTGAATATGACGCCGATCTCGCACTGATGAACTACATAGGCATTGCAACAGATACTGGTTTCTTCAGATATTCGAATGTAGATAGCTCGGTTTTCGAGGCCGCTGCGGAGCTTGTGAGATTAGGAGCAGATCCCACCTTCGTGGCAACGTCAATCCTTGAAACAAGAAAGATCGAAGAACTTTTCCTTGAGAGGGATGCGATCGACAATATAAAGATGCTATCAAACGGCAGGTTTGCATATTCCTACCTTGAGTTGGAGGATTTTGAAAAGTACTCACTCACAGAAGATGATTTTGTGGGTTTCGTCGGCGATCTGAGATCGATAAAGAGCGTTGAAGTTGCTCTCTTTGCCTCAGAAGCGAGTAAAGGAGAAGCTCATGTCTCGCTGAGATCGAAGAGCTACTTCGACGTTAGCAAAATCGCCGTTGCGTTTGGAGGGGGAGGACATCAAAAGGCTTCCGGTTTCACTCTGAGATACGACGGCAATCTAGAGGATGCTCTTGCCGAAACGATTGAAATGATAGATTCTCAACTTCAACAAAAAGAAAAACATTAGGCTATTAATCTAGCCAGAAGCTGTATGAACTGGGTTATAGGCCACATAATAAGCTGGATTATCCCCATGAGTGACAGCACGAGAAGTGTCAGTATTCCATATAGTTCATATTTGACAAGCCAGTTCACTTGGCTCTCCGGAACAAGCATTGTAACAATGTTTGCCCCGTCAAGAGGGGGTATAGGGATCAAGTTGAAAAGCGCAGTGTTAAGGTTTATCACCATTGTCCAGTAAACAACGTCTGCTAAATAACTTGCGGGAAAAGAGCTGACCGTTTCTGGCATGAAGGTGGAGAACCTGTGAAGACCGGAGAGATAGAAGATCAGACCTGTGATAACTCCAAGCGAGAAGTTCGCAATAGATCCGGAAAGTGCCGTCAGTATTGCCTTGAAATACTTGGCTTTTCTGAGCTTCCAGTAGTTGACGGGAAACGGTCTCGACCAGCCGAACTTGAAGAAATAGAACATTAATAAACCGACAGGGTCAATTCTTCTGATGAAGCCGGGTCCTCCCCATTCCGGCTTGGTGGCTTCGAAACGTCTCGCGGTTATAAAGCGAGCATACTCATGGGAGAGTATTGCCGCAGCAATGGCGGGAGTTAGACAAAAGAAATTCCTCATCATCTCAAACATCTTCCTCATCCCTTCCTGATAGAACGACCGTTATCTCTCCCTTCACTTCGGAAAACGCGAACTTCTGGATAGCGTCAGAAACGCATCCGAAAAAAGACTCCTGGAAGAGCTTGGTCAGCTCTCTTCCGATGAATATCTCTCTGTCGCCAATAATTTCAAGGATTTCGCGCAATGTCTCCATTAGTCTGAATGGTGACTCGAAGAATACAATGAGGCTTTCGCCGTAACTACCCCGAGAAATCTTTCTCAACAGTCTTCTCCGATTCTTGCCTCTAGGCAGAAAGCCGAGAAATGTGAAATGACTTCCTGGAAAACCGCTGATAGCAATTGCCGATGTAACGGCACTTGGACCTGGTGAAACGTCAACTTCAAAACCTCTATCACGGCAAATCCTGATGATTTTGGCCCCTGGATCAGAGATGACGGGCATTCCTGCGTCACTGGAAAGTGCGATCTCTGCTCCTTCGTCAAGCTTTCGAATTATGAAAGACAGTCTTTCTTCCTGGTTATGCATATTGAGGGATACCACATCTTTGTTTTCTATCCCTAGAGAGGAGAGAAGTGACCTCATTCTCCTCGTATCTTCTGCAAGGATCAAATCGGCTTCCTCAAGCACTCTCTTCCCTCTAATCGTCATGTCATCGAGATTTCCAATGGGAGTGCCTACGATCCAGAGTTTCCCCTTTTTCTCAGTCACTTTCGACCTCCAAGAGGAAGCTTCGACGCAACTCCTGATCTTCTTGGAAACTCACTCGGAGTAGCTCTTTCCTTCTCGTAAACTACCATAAACCTCTTCGAACCGTCAGAAAGTCTGTACTCTTTTTCACACGAGAGCCGTAATCCAAGAACTCTTTCTGCTGCATCAGAAAACACCTTCTCATCAAGCCACCCGGGACCCTTGTAAAGGTAGATGTATCCCCCAACCTTAACAAGAGGAGCCGCGAGTTCCAGCGAAATATCGCATCTGCCAACTGCCCTCAAGAAGGCTGAGTCGAAAGTCTCTCCTGCTTCTTTTGCGAATTCTTCTGCTCTTGCTGTCTTTACGGCAACATTTGTCAGGTCTAAATCCCGGGCAAATCTTTCGATCTCCCTGGTTTTCTTTGCGATTGATTCAAGAAGTGTCCAGTTTGACTTAGGAAAAGAAATCGCCAAAACAAGACCTGGGATCCCGCCTCCACTTCCAATGTCTATGCAGCGGCCCGATAGAGAAGAACCTTCAAACGGAATAATGGTGTCTTCGATGTGAACTGTCATTGCTCTTTCAAATTCCTTAATTGAGCTTAGATTGTGGGGAGAAGAGAGCATGAGCTCTATAAGTTTTTCATACTTCGCGAAAAACGACGGCTCAAGAAATTCACTCGAGAAAACCATTTTTCATTCCTTTTCTATACATGCGTATGCTTCGTGATTGTGAATTGACTCCTGACTGATCGCTTCGACTCTGTACCAGTTGATCCGACTATCATCTTGAAGAAGTAAGACGACTTCTCGCGAAAGATCTTCCACAAATCTGGGGTTGTCGAAAGAGTGCTCGGTGATGAACTTCTCGTCTTCTCTTTTGAGCAAAGAAAAGATTGGAGCACTTGCGGATTTCTCGACATACTCGATGATCTCTTCAATCCAAACAAGCGAATTCATTCTTACGGAAACAAAAACCTCTGCCCTTTGATTGTGAGCACCTCTGTCACTAATCTCTTTTGAGCAAGGACAGACGGTCATGACCGGAACCTTGACTCCAAGGACAAAATCAAACGTTCCATCTTTCATTGCAATGAAGGAACACTTGAATGAGCTGAAACTCTCACTCCCGCTTATTGGAGCCTTCTTTCTTATAAAGTAAGGAAACTCAACCTTGATATGAGCCACATCGGCTTTCAAGGAGTCTCTCATGTCATTCAAGATTGACTCCATGCTTCTGGGAGTGATTTTCTTATGGTGTCTCTCAAGGACCTCTACGAATCTTGACATGTGAGTACCACGAAAATCCTTAGGAAGATCCACAAACAGATCGAATTTCCCCACAGTATTCTGTGTTCCGAATTTTCTGTCTAGTACTACTATGGGATACTCAATTGACTTTATCCCGACCATGTTGATTTTGATGTTTCTCTTGTCCTTCTCATTCTGAACGTCTCTCAAGATCAAACACCCCTTGAATCTGTGGTCTCAAAGAGGTATAATCAGCTAAGTGGAGGCGTATCCTAACTGGCTAAGGAGCCGGTCTTGAAAATCGGTGGGGTTGACGCCCCTTGTGGGTTCGAGTCCCACCGCCTCCGCCAAAACCGGGGGTTTCCCCGGTTATTTCTTTAGCGGGCCGAAATCGGAAAAAGGCCATATAGTCAACATCGGACTACCGATTATTGCCTCCTCTGGAACGAATCCAAAATACCTGCTATCGAAACTATTCGCTGAGTTATCGCCCATCATAAATCGGAACCCTTCCGGCACGGTAACTCTGACCACTCCCGTTGACGGATCCTGAGTGATGTACTTCTCCAGACCGAGGGGCTCCAACTCTGTTTCGAAGAACTCAGTATATTCGATCAGCCCCTTATAGGCCTGATAAAGCCTGTAATAAGGGGAGAATCTCACCGAAGGATCGTCGGGGTGAGCCAAGCCTAAATAGAAGCTGGGATCGTAAAACACTCCCTCTCTAACATAACGCCTTTCTTCAAGTGCAGGTGGAATCTCTCCATTTACGTAGAGCTGGTATACGGGATTCGCCGCAGTATAATCAGGCGCTCTTCTGAGTTCAAGAACGTCTCCAGCCTTTCCCACCAATCGCTTTACATATTTGACATGACCCCTGTACTTGGCTGGAGAAAAAAGATCCATGAATTTATCAAACCCTCTGAGATACTTCTGAGACTCAATATCCACATAAGGCGTCCAGAACACCACTATGTCTCCGTAATCAGGCTCTCTGTATTCGTAAGTGATCTTCTCCACAAACAATCTGGCGGGAGGATTTATGGTTGGTATCATTGAACCTGTCGGAACCAGCATTGTCTCAAAAACAAACAAACGAATAATCGTACCAAATATGACAGCATAAAGAATCGCCTTTCCCCACTCCTTAACTTCGTGGAGAAAGCGCGATTCCTTCTTGTCAGAACCCTTTTTCGACTTTTTGGCAGACACTTAGCCTCAGTCCCTTTTCTCTTTTATCTTTACCTTACCCTTCACGTCTCTAATGTAGTAGATCTTCGCTCTTCTGACCTTTCCCCTTCTAAGAACTTCAATCTTCTCGAGAGAAGGGCTTGTGAACGGGAATATCCTTTCCACACCAACACCCGCGGCTCCTACTCTTCTGACTGTAAAGGACTTACCCGTCCCGCTCCCTCTTATTCCCATTACAATTCCCTCAAAGGCCTGAATTCTTTCTTTGTTGCCCTCTTTGATTCTAACGCTTACTCTGACGGTATCGCCCGGGCCCATCTTTGGCAGGTCGTCCCTCAAATGCTCATTTTCCAGAGATCTTATGTACTGATCCATCTTTATCCCTCCTAACTTCTACTGTATCTTCATGAATTAATCTATCTAAAACTATTGCAACTGCTGCTCTCACAGAGAGGTGGTTAAAATCCGAATTCGCTCTAAGCGGTTCAAGAGCATAGTCGCAAATCTTCTCAATTTCACCGGGTAAGCCCCAGCTTGTTCCAAAGAGGAGAAGATGGGGTTTTTCACTTTTAACGATTATCCTTCGCATGGCATCGAAAGTGATTCTGTCTTTTCCCCTCTTTGCCGAAGTAAAAACGAGGTCGGGCCTCTGTCCTTCGATTTCTTCTATTTGCTCTAGAACATCTTCCATGTATGATGCCCTCTCAACTACTTTAAGCGCTTCACTTCTGCTGGGGTTGTATTCCCTTCCAAACTCCTCAAGCCAGTAATTTAGAACGTTATCTACTATCTCTCTCTGAGCCGGGAGATTACTTACCACGAAGTAACCCTTGACATTGTATGTTCTGCATGTTCGGGAAATATCGTGAACATCCAGATTCGTGACTGCGCTGGAAACGATATTTCCGTGTCTGCCCAAAACAGGGTAATGAATCAAAGCGAGATATATGTTATTCAGCATCCTTTTTCAGCTCCTTGAAGAGCAACAACAGTGCTTTCTTGTCAGTCAGGTCAAAATCATGCTTGAGAAAGATATCCGGCCTTCTTTCGATAGTTCTGAGCAAACTCTCCATTCTTCTATGAATCTCTATCATTTCATGGTTCCCACTGAGCAATACTTCGGGCACTTCCATGCCGTTTACTTCTCTGGGCCTCGTATAATGAGCATAATCAAGAAGATCGGAAAAGAAAGAATCGTTAATTACCGACTCCATATCACCGACAACTCCTGGAACAAACCTTGAAATGACCTCTATCATCAACAGTGCCGGGATTTCTCCACCGCTGAGCACGAAATCACCGATCGAAATCTCCTCGTCAATGGAACTCATTGCCCTTTCATCTATTCCCTCATAACGCCCGCAAACAAAAACAATGTGGCTAAGCTTACTCAGTTCAAGAGCTTTCTTGTTGTCAAAGAGCTTGCCCTGCGGAGACGGATAGACAACGTGGGGCTTGCTGTCATCCGAAAAGCGACTTGCAACTGCTTTGATTATTGGCTCGGCCTTCATTACAAGGCCGCTCCCCCCTCCGAATGGGTAGTCATCGGTTGTTCTGTGACGATCATCGGTGAAGTCTCTTATATCGACCGATTCAAAAGCAATTATGCCATTTTTAATAGCCCTTGATATTACCCCCCAGTTGAAGACCGTTTCAAACAGCTGGGGAAAGATCGTCAATACCTCTATCTTCATTCGGGCTTGACCTCTTCGAATTCCATAGATCTGGCAACAATCGTCTTATCTTCAAAATTGAGCTCGAGAATGTAGTCTCTAATTATTGGAATAAGCTCTTCACGAACAGTCAAGTCCTCTTCACGAACGACCACCATAACATCATTTGCTCCAGTTTCGATGATGTCATTTACAGTTCCTATGAAACGCCGGTTCTCATCGAATACACTACTCCCAAGAATCTGAAAGTAATAATACTCTCCCTGTTTCAACTCAGGCAAGACACGTTCTTCAACGTATATATGGAAGCCTACAAGCCTTTCTGCTTGACCCATAGAGTCTATTCCCTCGAAATGCAAGATCCAACCTTTGGTGGCTCTCCTGGCTCCATCGATTGAAGTTACAAACCGCGAACGGGTCTTTTCATCATAAAGCAGAACCTCCTGGATCTCTTTGAAAGCTGTTTCATCTTCAAGAGCGACTTTTACCTTCATCTCGCCACGAAGTCCGTGAGGCTTCACTATTCTCCCGATTGGAACCATTTCCTCCAAAGACTTGTCTTTCAGTTCGCTCATCTTACCACCTTTAGGATAAAACTCTCCTTTGATGATCCGGCGAGTGCGTTGAGGAGAACATTGATTGACTTGATAGTTCTACCGTCTTTTCCAATTATTTGGCCGACATCTTCCTCTGCAGCGCTGATTTCAAAGACCATGTTTCCGTTTTCGTCTACTGCTTCAGTAACAGTTATCCGATCGGGCTCCCTCACTATTCCCTTCAGAATATGTTCTAGCACTTCCTTCATTACTCTGCTTTCTCTCCCGATTCCTTGACATACTTCAGCTCGTGGACCTTCTTCATAACTCCGAACCTTGCAAGAATCGATCTTGCGGTCTCAGTCGGCTGAGCACCTTTCATTATCCAGCTCACTGCCTTGTCTACATCGACACTCATAATGCCGGGATCTCTTATCGGATCATAGAATCCCAGAGAGTCAATATAGGCCCCGTCTCTACGCTTTTGTGAATCCACTACGACAAGCCTGAAAAACGGCCTGTTCCTTCTACCCATCCTTGTAAGCCTAATCTTTACCATTCTTTTCGTGCACCTCCTGATTCTCTACTATCTAAAATGGAAATCCTTTCATACCTTTAAGTAGTTTCCCTTTTCTTCCGAACTGCTTCATCATACTCCTCATCTGATCGTACGACTTAAGGAGTTTGTTGACATCCTGAATCGTTGTTCCGCTACCTCTCGCTACCCTTTGCTTTCTAGAATAGTTCAGAAGCTTTGGATTCCTTCTCTCTTTAGATGTCATGGAGTGGATGATCGCCTCTGTTCTCTTCATGCTCTTTTCGCTTCCTGCAAGATCAACGTCTTTAGGAGCGCCAGGTATCATCTCCATGATGTCTGCAATCGACCCCAGCTTTTTTACTTCTTTCAGCTGATCAAGGAAGTCCTCAAGATCAAATTTGTTCTTGAGAAATTTCTCTTCCATTTCTTTGGCCTTTTCTTCGTCAATGTTATACTGCAGCTTATCGATGAGCGACAAAACATCTCCCATTCCCAGTATTCTTCCTGCAACTCTGTCTGGATGAAAGGCCTCAATACCGTCGGGCTTTTCCGAGATTCCAATGAACTTGACGGGTTTTCCCGTTACATGCCTTATTGAAAGAATTACTCCGCCTCTCGCGTCGCCATCGAGTTTTGTAACAACAAACCCGGAAAGCTCGAGCGCTTCGTTAAATGCCTTCGCAGAGTTCACGGCGTCCTGTCCAGTCATGGCATCGACAACCATTAGTATCTCATCGGGCTTAACAGCGGAAACGATTTCCTTCAACTCTCTCATCATCGCATCGTCTATGTGAAGTCTACCCGCGGTGTCTAGAATCACCACATCATTTATGTTCCTAACCGCCTGCTGCATTGCTTCCTGAACTATCTTTACGGGATTCTTTCTGTCGCCCGTGAAAACAGGCATATCAATCTGTTTTCCAAGTTGCATCAGCTGATCTATTGCCGCTGGTCTGTACACGTCCGCAGCTACGAGAAGAGGTTTTCGGCCTTCCTTTCTCAACAATGTACCCAGCTTGGCCGTAGTAGTCGTCTTCCCACTTCCCTGAAGACCCACCATCATTATCTTCGAAGGCTGGCTAGAAAGCTTCAATGGAACCGACTTCTCGCCAAGCATCTTGATCAGTTCGTCTCTGACAATCTTTATAAACTGCTGATCAGGCGTGAACGATTTCAGTACCTCTTCTCCAAGCGCCTTCTCAGTGATGCCGCCTATAAACTCCTTGACAACCTTATAGTTGACGTCCGCCTCCAGAAGCGACAACTTGACCTGCTTTACAGCATCTTCTATATTCTTCTCAGAGATTCTTCCCTTTCCACTTAGCAGCTTGAAAGCTCTGCCCAGCTTTTCCTGGAGATTCTCAAACATCTGAACACCTCCGCAGCTTGAAAAGTATACAACGGGCCAGCGTTTGTATGTTGAACTTATCTGAACAACAACAGCGATTATCGGGCAAGTATATTAATTTTTAGTTACCGTGAAGGTATCAATATACTTAATTAATCTATGAATCTTCGAAGAAAGTGTTTCTAAAGATTATTGTCAGTCATCCATCTTAGCATCGGAGAATTCTATAAAAAAGACCAAAAGAGGAAAATAGCTTCTTAGCCCCAGTCTTTCGCATTCAGTTTTTTGTAACAATCTCTACAAACCGCGATGTATTTTTCCATACCACCTATATCTATTTCGCTGTCAGTTGGACCTGAAATTCTGTGAGTAACGGTGGCATTGTACTCACCGCATATGTGACAGACAGCCTTCTTCTTTATCACCTCGTCTGCCGCAGCCATCAGATTCGCGGTTACGGCAAAAGGCCTGTGCTTGTAACTTAAATCGAGACCAACACAGAATACATCTACACCACTGAAGATTATCTCTTCTACAATGCGAAGGAGGTTTTCGTCAAAAAAGTTGATTTCATCAATAAAAATCGCGTCGAGTCTCCCCTTTTCCTTGGACACGATTTCCTTGATTTCAGAGGAATCGTAAACATTTATCGCTTCCGCCATCTGACCGGAGTGACTTACAACATGATCAGAAGAGTATCTGTCGTCTATTACTGGTTTAAAAACCTTTATTCGCTTTTTTCCAAGTGTGTAGATTTCAATCATGGAAAGAAGCGTCGAGGTCTTTCCAGAATACATTGGTCCCACTACGACCGTGAGCTTACCGGACATATCCTCAACCCCCTATCACGTAATTAAGACTGCCCCTTATCCCAAGCATAAACTGCTCGACCGACCTGGTCTGTGAGCAAAACTCTCCGCTTACCTTTACTGCTTCTCCAATAGCTTCTTCTGGAGATGCTCCATTCATGAGAAGCAGCGAAAAAACCGATCCAAATATATCCCCACTTCCGAAACGATTCTTCCCAACCACGGGTGGCAAATAATCCTTGCCAGCAAAGTTAACGCCCTTTTCTGAAGCCTTTATAATCAGGCGGCTGTCGCTTTTTTCAAATGACATGTAGTCATTTGCCAGAATAAAATCATACTTCCCCAGTCCATCGAGACCTTTGAACTCATGAAAGGGAGATGGATCAACAACTTTGATCCTCGACTTCACCGAACTAATAACTGATGCCGCTTGCTGACCAATTTCCAGAGTACTGTAGAGCAGATCGTACTCTTCATCGATCAGAATTCCTACCAGCTCTTGATTTACGTCGACAGGCTGAGGTTTCTGCACGGCAATGACATCAGAACCGCTGAAGAGAAAAATACCGTGTGCACAATCAGGCATAACGGGGATCGATCTGAAAGACCACCGATCAGAATCGCAAACACCAAAACAACTCAAAAATAGCACTTCAGCACCGAGTAACGAAAGACTGGTTGCCACATTGAATGCCGATCCTCCATCGGTCTTGACTATACTGGCTTTGTGACCGCTGCCCGATACTTCAACATCCTCTAGGTAACCTCCAAGAACCAGGGCCCTAAACTTACTTCGTTCTGTAAAGTCTGTCACCGGCATCTCCTAGACCCGGAATTATATAGGCATGGTCGTTGAGTCTTTCGTCTAGAGCCGCCGTAAAGATCTTCACGTCGGGATGATTCTTCTCAATGAATCTTACACCCTCCGGAGCAGCGATGAGACACATTAGCGAGATTTGTTTCGCCCCGGCTTTCTTCACTACTTTCAGAGCCCACGATGAGGACACTCCCGTTGCCAGCATAGGGTCTAGAACGAACAGCTGAGTATTTTCATCAACACTCGGAAGCTTTGAATAGTACTCCACCGGCTGTATTGTGTCGGGATCTCTATATATTCCGATGTATCCGACCGAAGCGTTGGGCATCAATGAAAGAACTCCTTCCACCATTCCCAGGCCGGCCCTGAGGATGGGAACGACCGTCACTTTCTTATCCTCTATACACTGGCCCACCATCTTCACCAGCGGTGTCTTGATTTCCTTATCGTACGTCGGTATATGTCTCGTCGCCTCGTAAGTAAGGAGTAATGTGATTTCTTTTAAGAGCTCCCTGAATTCCTTTGGACCGGTCTGATCATCTCTCATTATTCCAAGCTTATGTTGAATAAGCGGATGGTTGACTACCGTAAGCTGGTCAAACACCTGCATCACTCCTGTGAATCAGATCTGAATAAAGTGGGAATTTGCTTGTTAGCGTCTTGACTTCCTCACTGATCTCTCTCACTTTTGTCTGGGAGATCTCTCCCTTTTCTCCCTCTATGCTCTCTAGAACTCGGATAATTAAATCAGCAATCAATGGCATTTCTTTCTCAGTCATGCCCCTTGTAGTAATCGCAGGAGTTCCGATCCTTATTCCACTGGTGACAAAAGGTGACCTAGTTTCTTTTGGGATAGTATTTTTGTTGACCGTAATGTCCGCTTTTTCCAGGGCCTTTTCTGCAGCTTTTCCAGTAACATTCATAGGATTCAGATCAACGAGGAACAGATGTGTGTCTGTACCGCCAGATACTATCCTAAGACCTTTTTCCTCGAGCGACTTCGCCAGTCTGCGAGTGTTGTAGATTATGTTCTGCTGATAGGCCTTGAATTCGTCTCTTAGAGCCTCACCAAACGAGACTGCTTTTGATGCTATCACATGCATGAGCGGGCCACCTTGAGTACCCGGAAACACCATCTTGTCAACCGACTTTGCGATCTCCTCGTTATTTGTGAGAATCATTCCCCCTCGTGGCCCTCTTAGGGTCTTGTGCGTCGTAGTCGTCACAACATGAGCAAAATCAAGGGGGTTAGGATAGAGCCCTGCTGCCACCAGCCCAGCAAAGTGGGCCATATCTACCATCAGAACGGCGTGTACCTCGTCGGCAATATCTCTGAATTTTTTGAAATCGATTATTCGGGAATAAGCGCTTCCGCCGGCAACAATTACAGAAGGTTTAGCATCAAGAGCAACTTTCCTCACTTCATCATAGTCGATTACCTCGGTTTCCTCATTGACTCCATAAGAGACTGCATTGAAGAGTTTCCCGGAGAAATTGACCGGAGATCCATGAGTTAGATGGCCCCCGTGGCTCAAAGACATACCCATAATCGTATCGCCTGGCTTGGCAACTGCCAGATAAGCAGCCATGTTTGCCTGAGAACCCGAATGGGGCTGGACGTTGACAAACCCTGCATCAAAAAGTTTCTTGGCTCTCTCACGCGCCAGATCTTCAACTTCGTCAACGAAGACACATCCTCCGTAATACCTTCTGGAAGGATAACCCTCTGCGTATTTGTTCGTCATGACCGATCCCATTGCTTCCATTACAGCCCTGGAAACAAAATTCTCTGAAGCGATCAACTCAAGCCCGTTTCTCTGTCTTTCAAGCTCTTTGAACATTATGTCGAAGACTTGTTTATCAGTTTTCTCTAGAGATTCCCACATTCAAATAACCTCCTCCGGATTCTCTTCAAACATCTCTCTCAGTGATACGTCATATGGCGGCCTCGCAATTCCCTTTTCCGTGATTATTCCTGTTATCAAACTCGATGGGGTTACATCAAATGCTGGATTCAAACACCTCACGCCTTCCGGCGCAATTTGTTGATTGCCTATGTGAGTTATCTCTCTATGGCTCCTCTCTTCTATCGGTATTTCTTCTCCAGAAGCGGTTGTGAGATCCACAGTGCTCAGTGGGGCAGCTATGTAGAAAGGAATCCCATGCCTCTGGGCAAGTATTGCAACGGAATACGTCCCAATTTTATTCGCGGCATCGCCATTAGCTGCAATTCTATCTGCTCCGACTAGAACCAGGTCAATGAATCCCTTCTTCATTACCCATCCTGCCATGTTGTCACATATTAGTGTCACGTCGATCCCTGATTTAATGAGTTCCCAGGCCGTCAACCGCGCTCCCTGAAGATAAGGGCGAGTTTCATCGGCGAAGATTTTGATTCTCTTACCCTGTTCCACAGCAGCTCGCATTACCCCGAGAGCCGTGCCGTAATCGACTGTTGCAAGAGCTCCGGCATTACAGTGAGTTAGAATTCCATCTCCATCTCTCACAACCGTTGCTCCATTTCTTCCTAACGATTTATTGATTTCTATATCCTCTTTTGCAATACTCAGGGCCGCTCGCTCGAGCGACTCGATGAGTTTCTTCCTTTCCAAACCCCAGTTAGAATTAAGAGCGTTTTCCATTCTGTCCAGGGCCCAAAAGAGGTTCACGGCAGTGGGCCTACTCTCGGAAAGCCTTTTCTTAACAGTTGTCATGTGATCCAACAAGACTTCATCGGAAGCATCCAGTACTTCCTTTGCACCTAGCAGATAACCGAAGGCTGCAGTGGCGCCTATTGCTGGAGCGCCTCTGACTATCATTTCTCTTATCGCAACATATACTTCTTCATGGTTCCTGCATTCTACATACTCTTCTGCCGTAGGAAGCTTCCTCTGATCAATCAATCTCAGGCGGTCTTCGCTCCACTCAAGTGTCAAACTTTTGAAATGACTCACTAAACTTTCACCCTTTTCACTATCTCCCTCACTGTTTCGCGGTAAGCGTTTTCCAGCTCAGATCCTCTCATGTTAGTCACAATGCTTTTCCCGGTGTCTGAAAAACCTACGAGTGCGGGATCAAATGGAAGAGAACCGATGAGCGGAATGTTGAAGAGATTTTCAAGATCCTTTCCTCCGCCCTCGCCAAAGAGTCTTATCACTTCTCCGCAGTGTGGGCACCTCAAATAAGACATATTCTCGACAATTCCAAGAATATCTCTGTGCATGGTCTTGACAAAATTTATCGCCCTCTTCACGTCCTGAACGGCAACTGCCTGGGGAGTCGTGACTACAACGGCCACAAGATCGGTTAGAGTCTGCAGAACGGTGAGCGGCTCGTCTCCCGTCCCTGGAGGAGAATCGATTACGAGAAAGTCTAGTTCACCCCACATAACATCCCCGAGAAACTGGTAGATCGCTGTCGTCTTCATCGGCCCACGCCAAATCACCGGAGCATCCTCTTCAACGAAACTTGAGATGCTAATAACCTTCAGGTTAGGCAGAGCCTCGGGAGGGAAAATCTGTCCTTCTACAACTTCGGGCTGCTTTTTCAGACCGACCATCCTCGCTACGTTGGGTCCATGGAGATCTATATCCATCAGACCGGTCTTGAAGCCTTCATCTGCCAAAGCTAGCGCTAGATTGACCGCGACCGTCGTCTTGCCAACTCCCCCCTTTCCAGACATAACGAGTATCTTATTCTTTATTGACTTAACGTTGTCTCTTATGGTTTCCATTCTCTCTGCCATTTCTTTTGGATTCACTTTTCTTCACCTTCATATTCAATTCTCATTGACATATCAGCCGTTTTGCCAAGCATAGCCGAGACAGAACAGTATCTTTCCTGAGAGAGGGTAACCGCCTTTTCTATCTTATCCTTCGGTAGATTCTTACCCGAGAAGTGATATACGAGTTCGATGCTCGTGAATACTTTCGGATGTTCCTTTGCATGCTCATAATTTGCAGAAATCCAGTACTCGTAGTCCGTAACCTTCATCTTGGAGAGAATCGAAACTACATCCATTGAAGTGCAACCCATCAGCGCGGCCATTACCATCTCCATTGGAGCTGGCGCCGATCCATCGCCTCCAGAACTTTCATTTGCATCCATATGTATATCATGGCCAGAAGGAGTCTTTGCATAGAAGGCCATCTTTCCTATTCTCCTTGCAGAGTATTCCATCGTCCTTCATCTCCCTTCAAAAAAAAAGGGCCTGAGCCCCTTTTAATTTCCATTCAACGCCGATTTGGCGATTTCACAATACTCCTTGAACGTTCCAAAATCGTTGACTGCAAGATCGGCAAGCATTTTTCTGTTTATGTTTACTCCTGCAATCTTCAAACCATGAATCAGATCGTTGTACTTAGTTCCTGCGATTCTTGCGCCAGCATTTATTCTAGTAATCCAGAGCTTCCTGAAATCTCTCTTTCTTACTTTCCTTCCTGCGTACGCGTACACTCCGGATCTTATGTAGTACTGCTTTGCAAGTCTGTACCTTCTACTGAGAGCACCTCTGTATCCTTTAGCGGCCTTCAAATATCTCAGCTTTTTCTTCTTAGTGTTTACTCCACCTTTTACACGCATCTAAATCTCACCTCACAACAGGGTCAAATGCCCAGGCTTTTCTTAACTTTCTTCTCATATCCGCCCTCGACCAGTTTCCACTTTCTGGCCTCACGACGGCTGCTTTCGCTCTTCTTACCGGTATTATGGCCAGTTCCAGACTGATTTCTCATGATCTTTCCACTACCGGTCACCTTATACCTTTTGGCACTTGCCTTATGAGTCTTCATTTTTACTTTGTTGCCCATTATCTTTACCTCCTTGAGGAGTTGTTTTTGGCTTAAGGATCATCCACATATCTCTCCCCTCCAGCTTTGGAGGCCGATCGATATCGGAAATCTGCTGAAGCTGATCTGCAACTCGTTCGAGAATCTCTCTCCCTTTATCTGAAAAGACAATTTCCCTTCCTCTGAACATGATTACTACTCTTACTTTGCTTCCCTTTTCAAGAAACTCTTTGATCCTGTTCGTCTTGGTCTGGAAATCGTGTTCATCGATTCTAATCCTGAACTTCATCTCTTTAAGCTGGGACTGCTTAGTTTTCTTCTTCGCTTCCTTCTTGCGCTTGTCTTTTTCGTACTTGTACTTCCCGTAATCCATGATCCTTGCAACTGGCGGATTCGCCGCAGGTGCTACAAGAACAAGATCCAGTCCCTTTTCTCTGGCAATTCTCAAAGCTTCTGACGTCTGGACTACCCCAAGCTGTTCGCCGTTCATGTCAACAAGTCTAACCGTCTTCGTCATTATTTCGTTGTTCTTCGGAGTTGAGTCACCTCTTGCGATACTACATCACCTCTCAAAAAAAATTGGCGGAAAATCCCGCCATGTCAATAACCCTTCTTTCAGGTATTGACCCCTCAACCTTAGGGCGGGGGTGGGAGAACTTCTCCACTTAATCTTCTCACTCTGGTGAGCCGTGCAGGGATCGAACCTGCAACCTATTGATTAAGAATCAATCGCTCTGCCTGCTGAGCTAACGGCCCACTAACGGTATTTATTCTATCTCATGCGAATGAACCTGTCAACCGGGTTTCAACGGTAAAGATCGTCTCTAAAGTTGGAGAAATAACCGTGTGAATCACGGCTCTCTCCGAATCGATACTTCTTGACCAGCCTAATGTCGATCTCGGCAGAAGCAAAACCTTCGGCTCCTCCGCAATCTACAATAATCTCGCCTGAAGGTGAGATTATTCTGCTTCCTCCAACAAAGTTCATTGTCTTATTTGTACCGCACTGGCTAGAGGCGACCAGGAAGCATCCATTCTCTATTGAGCGGGCTCTGGTTGCTGTCTCAAAGATCAATTTCCTTTCCCTTCCAAAGGCAAATGGAACCAGGAGAACCTCTGCCCCCTGTTTACATAGCTTTCTTGAGATCTCTGGAAACCCTATTTCGTAACACATAAGCACTCCGAACTGGATTCCAGAGAACTCGAAAGTCTTGAATTCACTACCGGGAGTGAAGACTTTCTTTTCATCGCGGAAAAGGTGGGTTTTGTTGTAGTAAATCGGTTCTAGATAAGGCAACATTATGACAGTAGAGTTGAAAAAACCTCCGTTCGTTTTGTTTACGATTCCACCTACAACTGCAATATCATTGTAGTCTGCAAGAGCAGAGAGAACCTCCACGGTCTCTTCTTGCATTTCAGAGGCATTGCTTATAGTCGCCTCATCTGTGCCGTACCCGCTGTTGAACATCTCGGGGAGAAGAACAAGATCTACATTTTCTTCAACGAGACTCTCTATGTAACTGGTAATCTTCTCCAGATTCTCCCCAGGGGCATCATTATCGGCTCTGAATTGAACAATCCCAATTTTGATCTTTCCCGTGTTACCCATTTCAGCTTTCACCATCCTGTTCAAAGGGACTTCTAACTAATGGCTTGTAGATTCTCCTGATGTCTTGAAACGCAACAAGAGCGATCAATGCAATACCAAGGATCAAACCGCCGCTTCCAAGTCGCATCCATGCAATTCTGCTTAAGGCAGTCCCAACCAGAATCCAGTATCCCAGGGAAAGGACGACCGATAGAGATCTTCTGTGGTGAAAAAGCCCATAGAACCCCGAGACTCCCTGTGCTACTGCAAGGATTACAACTTCGCTTCTGTAAACCATGCCTGCCGTGTCTTGAAAATAGCCAAATAGAATTACAACATAGAACAAAGTAAGCGTCAAATTCTGAATCCTGGCAACCCGCTCAGTTTTGCTACCGAGGATCACTCCGATCAGGACCAGGGAAACCACAATCGCCGAGAGCATAATAGAATAGTTCAGGAATGGCATGATAAAGAGTAGAAACAGAGAAAAAATTATCCTGTATATCATCAGTAACCGTTATCTTCCAGCCACTTCTGAGCGTTTTCTTTTGCTTCCTGACCTTGAACGATAAAATCGGGCTGGAGTTCGAGTTCAAGTACCTTTCTGTAATACTGGGCCGCCAGATCCTTCTTCTTCCAAACCTGATAAAGCACCGCCAACTCATAATAGCTGTTGAGATATCCCGGATCGTTTTCGATAGCCTTCATGAACCGCTCTTCCGACTTCCCGTAATTTCTGTACGGCCAGGGTGTATCACGATCCCTCATGCCCTTAGCAATGAATGGGAATGGGCTATCAGGCATCAGTTCCATTGCTTTGTCAATACTCTTGTCGAAATCCGATATGAGAAACATGGACTGAATTATTCCTGCCATCTGAGCGAGTTGTCCTATTGCCGCTCCCTTAACATAGTAGGCCATTCCATATGAGTCATCCATTTTTATTGCCTGTTCTGCAAGCTCTCTTGCCTTGTTATAATGAGTCTCTCTTGTCTTCTTATCCTCTATCCAGTTCGCGTATTCCCGGTGACAATCCGCGAGAAGAGTGAGGATTTCTATATCTTCCAGGTCCTCAGACTCAAGTTTTTCAATGAACTCGGCCATCATTTCGGTGTCTTCCATGGCCCTTATTTGAACAAACTCGGAAAGCAACGCTTCGTATTCAGAAGCAAAGAAAACCGATGAAAAGACAATCAAAAAAATGATCACAAGCATTTTCTTCATAAAACAGCACACCTCCAAACGAAGATTGTATGATAGGAATATTATATAACTACATGAGGGAAAGATTGACGGAGGTAGGTTAATGAATAGATTTGTTGTGGTCAGGTATGGAGAAATCGCTCTGAAGAAAGGGAACAGAAAGCTTTTCGAGAAAGTCCTCGTAAACAACATAAAGAGGCAACTGGGAAGATCGACAGTCGAAAGAATCAGAGGACGGATAATCGTCTCTGTTCCCTCAGAGAGACTAAGATCGTCGATAGAAATAATGTCCAGAACGTTTGGCATACAGAACTTCAGTGTCGGAACATGGACTTCCTATGATCTGGAAGATATTTACCTGACCTCGGTCGATCTTGCAAAGGATGAAATGAAGAGAGGAAGAAAGACTTTCAAGGTTGAAACCCGGAGACTGGACAAGAGATTTCCTCTAAAAAGCGTTGAGCTGAATCCCCTCGTTGGGGAGAGAATTCTCGAAGAACTCCCTGAAACGAGTGTAGATATTCACAATCCTGAATTCAAGATAGAGATTGAGATAAGGGATGAAGGAGTGCTGATCTCGAGTGGGAAGACAACAGCAAGCGGAGGTCTTCCCGTTGGAGTTAGCGGTAGGGCTTTGTTGCTGCTTTCGGGCGGAATAGATAGCCCTGTAGCAGGGTGGCTGGCTCAAAAGAGGGGGTTGGATCTCGATGCAATACACTTCTCCAGTCCTCCTTACACCGGAGAAAGATCATTTGACAAAGTTCTGTCACTAGCGAAAACTCTCTCAATCTATAACGGTGGAAGAGAGTTCAGGCTATATTCCATGCATTTTACCGACGCTCAGATTGCAGTCCATAAACACGTTGAAGAAAGATATAGCCTGGTCTGCCAGAGAAGACTGATGATGAAAATCGCAAGTAAGATAGCAGAAGCTCAAAGAATAATTGCAATCGTTACGGGAGAGAACCTGGGCCAGGTTGCAAGTCAGACCCTTGAAAACTTGAGAGTTATCGAAGAACAGACTGAGCTAATAGTGCTCAGGCCGCTACTATCTTACGATAAAATCGAGACAATAGAGCTCGCGAAACAAATAGGCACGTTTGAAACGTCGATTTTGCCATACGAAGATTGTTGTACTGTTTTTGTTCCGTCGAATCCAGTAACAAAGGCGAGGCTTTTCGACATAAATCGGGTCGAAGCCGGACTAGACCTGGAATGTCTTGCAAAAGATATAATTGAAAAGTCCAAGATGTACCGGATAAAGAATGGCGATATACTGGAGGTAAAGAGCATTGAGATTCCTGAAGAAGCTTCTTAGCTTACTCGTAACTGTCTGGATTGCCGTGCTCGGAGTTCTCTACATCTGTGTTTATGGCGGTATAGTCATTCTAATTGGAAATGTGATCGGGAAATTCAAAGGGAAGAAAGAGAGAAAGACCTTCATTTCAAGAGAGGTCTCTAGATTCGGCAGGGCGGCTTTCGTGCTTTCGGGGTCAAGAGTAAGGTTGTCTGGTAAGGAAAACGTTCCAGAGACTGGCCCCATGGTTATCGTCGCAAATCATCAAAGCGCATTCGATATACCTCTTATACCCGGCTACGTCTACCCAGAGATAGCTTTCATTGCAAAAAAAGAGCTCTCAAAGATTCCTGGCATAAGCTGGTTCATAAGCGCGCTGGACGGAGTATACATTGAAAGAGGAAACAGATTACAAACGGCCGGCGCAATGAGGAAAATATTCAGAATTCTGAAAGAGGACGGAACGATTCTTCTTTTTCCAGAAGGGACACGAAGCGAGGCCGGTGAAATCGGGAAATTCAAAGAAGGGAGTTTATCAATTCCCTATAAACTTGGTGTGAAGGTCCTCCCCGTAGCACTTGACGGAACACGCAATCTTCTCAGGAAGAACAGCTTTCTGATCACACCTTCGAGAATCTCTCTTTCTGTTTGCAAACCTATCCTTCCCCAAGATTTCAATTCCGAGGAAGACTTCAGCGGAGAAGTCTATAATATAATTAAGGCAGCTTTGGAATCAATGAGAAATTGAGGTGGGTTCTATGTTACAGGTAAGACTGAGGGGCCTTGCTCTTGACCAGAGTAATTCCCCGGTGGTAATACTTGAAGTTGAAAAGACTAACAAAGGTTTCGGAATATGGATCGGACCGTTCGAGGCCGAAGCTCTTGCCCTCGCGATTAGCGGAAAGGACTTCCCAAGGCCCTTAACATATGACCTATTTGTAAATACGGTTACTCAACTTGGCGGGGTATTTGAAAAGGCGGTGATCGGACAGGTTAAAGACAATGTTTATTACGCTTCTCTGCATTTGCAGGATAGAAGCGGACAGCTTTACGTTGTCGATGCACGTCCTTCCGATTGTCTTGTGCTTGCCGTCAAAAAGGGCTTCCCAATTTTTGTAGAAGATTCGGTGTTTAAAGAGAGTTCGATCGACCTAAGCAATCTACAGACCGACGCGCTTCAGCACGGCCAGGAAGAAGATACCGAGGGTTTCAAGAAGTTTGTCGAGAATCTCGATATCGAAGAGCTGAAAAAACATTTTAGGAGCAAGGAAGACGATAGTGAAACTAGCTGAATTCTCTCCCTTTTTCAATTGCAAACTCAAGAACTTTCTGGACGAACTCCACATATCCAAGCCTTTCAAAGATGTCGTCAGCTATACTCCGCTGGCTGGAGGCAAGAGGCTCAGGGCATATCTAATCTGGGAACTTTCCAGGTACACGGGGTTTGGAGAGGAAAACGCTTTGAAGGCTGGAATTGCCGTTGAGCTGTTTCACAGCGGGAGCCTGATTCACGATGATCTACCTGCCATAGATAACGACACTATTCGGCGAGGCCTGCCATCAAGTCATATCAAATTCGGTGAATCCAAGGCAATACTTGCGGGAGATTTTCTTATGCTTTTTCCAGGCAGGGTCTTTTCCTCCCTTGATCTTGAAACCAGATACATTCATCCCATTCTAGAGCTGTGGCAAGAGACATCACTTAAAGTTGTAGAGGGTGAATTCGATGACGTCTTTCCAGAAGACGAATCCATAGAACAGATGGAAAGGATCCATGCTGCAAAGACAGGAGCTCTTTTTGGCTTCTGCTTCGCTGCCCCCTTCATAAGAGAGAAAAGAGAAAAGATAGACGAGATGTACAAACTCGGTGTGAGATTCGGAAAACTCTTCCAGATGATGGACGACATAAAGGACGTCATTTCTACCGAAAGTGAACTTGGAAAGACACCCGGGAAAGATGGGAAACAGAATAGACTGACTATTCTATCCTTCGAGTCTCTTGAGGAGGCCCAGATAGAGGTCAAGGAGTCGTTTCATTCAATTCTCGGAGAAATAGACTCTTTTACCGACCTCAAGAAAGAGATGAGAGATATATACTATCTGATTGCCAGAAGATAAATCAAAATCCAAATAGCCTCGCCCTCAACGCTTTTCTGAAGTGATCGGCGTCTGTGTACCTCTTGTCTGCAACTAGAGACATTGACTTTTCCAGAATTCTTCGTGCCTTCCTGGGGAATAGATCTAAGACAAGTGGAATTCCCTTGATCCTCTCTGTCGAAGGAATAGGATCCTCTCCACTCAGGAGAAAGAAAAGGATACCTCCTACGGAATAGACGTCCCATGAATAGCTTGGAGTTGAAGAAGATAAGAATTTCTCGGGACAGGTGTAACTCAAAGAAACAACCTTAGAAAGTGAATTCATCAAGTAAACATCTTTCAAACAGGCTGCGCCGAAATCCATGACCTTTATTTTTCCTTCATCTGTAAGCATGACGTTGGTCGGCTTTAAGTCACCATGAATGTAACCTCTTTCATGGATCGAGGACACACCCTTAAGGATTTCATCGATGATTTCTAGAGCTTCAGACTCATCAACAACTCCATCGGACTTCACCGAGTCTCTTAATGTTCTTCCGCTTATAAATTCCATAACATAGTAAGCTGTGTTGTTCTCCGTAAAAAGATCAAGTACCTTCACGACCCTATCATCGTCGATTTTAGACATGATTGTGAATTCTTCTGAAAAAGAAGAAAGCCTTTCGAAATAGGCTTCCTTCAGATCGCTGCTTATGGGTTTAACGAAATTACCTTCCCTTTCTGCACCTCTTGGAAAGAACTCCTTAACAGCCACGCTATTTCCGGTATGGAAGTCTGAGCATAAATAGGTCATGCCAAAACCGCCCCTTCCAAGGGGCTCGATAATTCTGTAACGTTTCTTCAAGATTGTTCCTTCGTTGAGGTAGTATTGTATTGTGATCACCTCTAGTAGAATAATATCATCATTGATGTAAAAGGTGGTAGCTGAATGTTTGTAGACTTTCACTGTCATTCTGATCATTCCGACGGCACGGACTCGGTTGCGGCAATAGTGCAAAAGGCTGCGGACAAAGGAATCTCCATTCTCTCTGTTACCGACCACGATACACTGGCTGGCCAGAATGAAGCCAGAGAACTGTGCTTGAGAGCTGGAATAAAGTACATAAGGGGAGTAGAGATAAGCTGTGACTTTCATGAGACCCTCGATGTTCTTGGTTACGGTATGGTTTTCGAAGCTTCGTCTATGGAAGAAGAGCTCAGACAGTTGAGGCTTAAGAGAGATCTTAGGAACACAAGAATTCTCTCTAGACTTCGATCTCTGGGTGTCGAGATTACCGACGAAGAGCTGGAAAGTTCATTTCCCGGTGAAAGTCTGGGAAGACCACACATAGCCAATCTAATTGTGAGAAAGGGTTATTCTGACTCAACAGAAAATGCCTTCAAAGAGTTTCTAGGAAAAGATGGAAAAGCATATGTTGAGAAAGAGAAGCTATCCATAAAGAGTGCGATTGAACTCATTCTCTCCGCTGGGGGTGTTCCCGTCCTAGCCCATCCTCTTTCGATGATGCTCGATCGAAACGAAACGGTAGAGATTGTTAGAACGATGATGCGCTATGGATTGAAAGGCATGGAAGTGTTTTACAAGACCTATGAAGAAACTACTAGAGAAGAGCTTTTCGAGATCTCAAGAAACCTCGGATTGATAGCCACGGGCGGCAGTGATTATCACGGGAAGCACAAGAAAGATCTCGAGCTGGGGATTGATATTCCAGACTCTGCAGTTTCCAGATTCCTTGAATCCTTACCCGCCGACAACGGCCTTAACTATTAGGGCTTCCAGTTGTCTCCAGAAAAGTATTAAGATTTGCGATCTTACCGTTCTCAGTCACAATATACTGATCATAATCGATCGATAGAGAACTGAGCAGCTCGCTAAATCATGTTTCCTTCGGTATTTATAGTCTCATCTCTAAAATTGACCTTCATGAGCTCTTGCCGATCGAATAACTGGCCAGGGCGATAGATGCCAGTTTAGAAGCAGCCGAATCGGCTCTGGATACAATAACGATTGGGGCAGTTGCACCCAAAATAAGACCGGCGATCGTTCCACCGGCAAGATAGACGGCCGACTTGCCCACAAAATTACCACTTGCAATATCCGGTACGACTAGGAGATCGGCCTGCCCTGCTACCGGCCCGGAAATCTTCTTGATTTGTGCCGCTGCAAGCGAAAGCGCATTGTCCATACCTAGAGGCCCATCGATTACACAATCGCTGATCTGCCCTCTTTGGCTCATCTTGGAAATAACGGCCGCATCGATAGTCTCTTGCATATCTTCGTTCACAACCTCAACAGCAGCAATAAGCGCGACTTTTGGTTTTTCATAGCCTATTGACTTCAGAAAGGCAACGGCGTTCTCGATTATCGACACTTTTGTCTGTAGATCCGGGCGGATTATCATTCCTCCGTCGGTTACGAAAACAACCCTGTCGACTACCGGAACATCCATAGCCGCTATGTGGCTCAAAACCCTTCCCGATCTTAAGCCCCATTCTTTGTTCAGGACTGCCTTCAGGAGAATCGATGTCTTCAACAGTCCCTTCATCACAACATCGGCTTTGCCGGAACTAACTAACTTTATCCCCTTCTCGCAAGCTTCTTCGGGGGAGGAGGCGGGTATCAACTCTCCCTCAAGTCCTTCTTCTTTCAAGATTTCGAGAGTCTCTGCTTCTCTGCCAACAAAAACCGGCGTCGCGATCCCTTCGTCAAATGCGTGTTTGAGAGCCCTTATCCCCTCTCTATCTTCTGATCCTATAAGAACAACTCTTCGAGTACCGCCTGCCTTGGCAAGCGAAACAAGTTCAGAAAAGTCTTTCAACAAAAACCCTCCTTGACACCGATTTGCACTTCTTCCCAAAGGAAAGTATAACCCATACGGAAGTCAAGGAGGAAGCTATCTCTCTTGAGTAGATTTAATTATGATGCATTACGGCAAAATTTGTAGGCAATTAAACCATCTCCTTAGTACAGAGGCCGGCGCATCTTCTGTCAACCTTAAAAAAATAGATCTTTCCTCCGAGATAGCCCAGCCTTTGAATCAGTTTGCCGCATCTTGGGCAAGGGTTCCAGCAGGTCACTTTTTCCATCGACGTTCTATGCCCTTTGGGATTACCAAAGAAGTCCCTTTCGGAATCCCTGCCTCCATGCGGAGCCATCTCCTTTAGAATGCTCCTTATTGAAGAAAACATTGTGCCTTTCTCCTCATCGCAAAGACTCTCCATCTTGATTCTCGGGTGAAGACCTGACGTCGACGATATACTGAAGCGTTTCATTTCCCAAACCGGTGATTCGCTGCTCTTTTGCAAGAGAAGACTTCAAGCTGTGTTTGCCGGCTCCTTAACAGCCGAGCATATCAAGAAAAAAGTAAGCCTCGTTGAACTGATCGCCAAGCGGTGAAGGCTTTTCCTGAGCCGCAAGATAGTACTTGTTGTTGAATTCTCCTTCACTGAAGCGCCAAATGCCACCGTAAAGCTTGGTTTTCTCATTAAAAAATGTTCCGTCACTGAATATTATTCTCAGCTGCGATTGGGTTCCGGCGTTTCGACTTTATCGTGAAAGGCATTTGCCGCTCCATCAGACAAGAGTGATCCTCTGCTTTCAAAGCATATCTCTACGATTCCACCCAGTTCTCGTGAAGAAGTAAAAAGTAACCACACAATTCACCGGATTCCCGTATTGTAAAGATCGCGAAATGGAAGAAGTATTTTCTAGACTTTATCGGTACTTCAATCGTCTTTGCCTTTTTGTCCGAAAGAGTTTCGTCGATCTGATTTGCAAGAACCAATGCCCCCGGTATCTCGATCATTCTTAGCCCCCACTAATAACTACTGTCAAGTGTCGCAGGGGGTCCTTCCAAATCGAGAAGTACCAAATTCTTCCTGTCGTTCAGTTGCTTCTTCCGAAGACTCGAACTGTCACAAAAAGAGAAAGGCCGAAGAGAATCACTATGGTACAGCAGGAATGTGCTGCATCAATCTTCGACCCCACTTACAAGTTATCCGCCAATTTCAGTATAATGACGTACATGAACCGTCTTCGAATAGAATCTTCTTGAGATACTGTTCCTCTCAAGAAAGCAGAGACAAAACTGTCTAAAGAGTTTCTAGATCCCCAGCTCCTTCTTCATCTGTTCAAGCTCCTCATCGACTGCAAAGGAGCTCTTCGCCGCATACTTCTCTTCGAGAGCCTTTGCTTTGTCAATCGGCTCAGTATTGAGTTCGGCCATGGCATTTGCTTCATCAAGCATCTTCTGTGCCTTTTCTTCCAGTCTCCCAACCGCATCTATTGCTCCCTGCGTCTTACCTGCCGAAGAACTGACTTCATTAATCTTCTTCTGCGTTTTTGCGACGGCCACCTTAGCTTTGATCATTGCGCGTCTGTTTTTGAGAGACTCAATATCCGAAACTAGCTTGTCGTGCATCTGGCGCATTTTAACAGCGTTTTCGTGGGCTGCCGCGTAAGCCGTCATTAGCCCTGCGCCCACGTTTTCGAGCTCCTGCTTCTTTGCGATAAAGACCTTTGCGTCTCCGTCGTTTCTTGCCAGCAATGCCCGCTTTGCAAAGTCAGCGTATTTTGCCACTTCTGCCGCATTTTCATCGACCAGTCTCTTCGTTCTCGTCTCCTCTGCAATTACACCTGCAGTTCCTCGCTTCACTTCGGCAAGATCCTCGGTAAGTTCACGAAGGTGCTGGTCGATCATCTTCGAAGGATCTTCCATCTTGTCGAGCAAAGCATTTACATTTGACTTGATAATGTCATTGAACCTGTCAAGAATACCCATCTTTTCCTCCCAGAATCAAGCCTCTAAGGCTCGTGTGATAGCTTCAACTTTCTTTTGACTCATTTCCTTCATCTTTCTTCTCATATTTTTTGGTTAATTCCTCAACTTCCTGATCTCCGAACTTTTCAAGAGGGGTGTTCAAGATCTCTTGCGTCTGCTTCGCCTCGATATTCTTCTGTCTCTTCACATTGCTCCACCAGAAAAGCAAGAGCACAATCACTGCTATGATTCCTATTACAATGAATACCGGAATCCAGGGAGATCTGGTTACAGTCATGATCCTGTCTGCCGCGTCGCTGAATGCCTTGGCGAAGAACTCTTCATCGGCAAAGTTATCGTAATAATAATACTTGTCTATATAATCGAGAAGGATATCGGCAGCCTCGTCGTCGATAACTGTCTTCGCCTGATTACCGCATACATATCTATCCATATAACCGTCGCCGTATTCGAAAAAGACTATGAGGCAATGGGCTTCGTCTGTGAAAAGTTTGTCGTAAAGTCCACTAGCAAAATCTGCAAGGTCATCGGCAGTGGGTGAGTGAGAACCGTTCACCGTATCTGTTATATATAGATAAGGTTGAACACCTGTCTCCTGGTAAAAGTGTTTCATGCCGTTGATAAGAACGGAATCTTTGTTGATCCACCCGAGCTCATCCGTATAATACCCGGTTTCGTTGACCGATCCTTTTGGCAGCGGTTCTCTCGCGATCGTCGATTTCGTGATCTCGACATTTCCAGGATTACTCCCACAAGAGGAGAATGTCCCTGAGACAACCAGTACAATCAGTATTATAGCGATGACGATTACACCAAATGCAAAGAGACTGCAGCCACTGCATCCGGCACATCCAGCGGTGTTCACTCCTGATCCCCCCGCAGTTGGTCTCCTGGAACCTCCAGCGGGAATTCTGAAGGGTGACGTGCCAACCTTTTTGCGGGAAGAACTACCAAATATACCCGAAGGAAATGAGCTTCCAGGCCTAGAAGTGCTTCCCCTGGAGCTGCTTGAGCTGCTGCTTGAGGATCGGCTGCTTCGACTGCTGCTGAACGATCCTCCGCTTCTTCCGCCACTGCTTCTGTTGCTGGATGACGACCCGCCGCTACTCCTTCTAGCCAATGCTTATCTCCTTTCAGGCAAGCAACCCTTTTCAGCTAATTATAGGCCATACAATCTGGAATTGCATAAGAATTAATGAGTGTTAAAAGTAGTTGAAGCCACCCATGCTTATCTTTACTAATGGCTCGTTTACGCACAACGCGGTTTTCATTCGCGGCCAGCGGGTTCTTGTTTTTAAGCGTACAGCGATTCATGGGATCACGATGCTGAAATAAGTTCAGATAAAGAGTTGTGGCGTTTTTTTCGGAGTAACCATTCGATCTCATCTTGGGATCCGGGATCTGGTTCCAAGAACGAACAACGAAGAACCGGTCTTCTCGGCGGAGAATGTCAAACTACTCCAGGAGGCTTTCAGTCCTCCGCAAATTCCTGACAGGTTACCTGCCGCTTCATTTCTTGACTCTCAGTTCCTTGCTTTCGGAGATGCAGATTTCCAAGCTATGTGAAGCAAACTCCACTCGGTCGACTTTATCGCTTTTTGACAAGACACACAACTGTTTCCACGTGCCATGTCTGGGGAAACATATCGAAAGCCTTTACCGAAGAGATTTTGTAGCCTGACTCTCTGAGCTTCGCGGTATCTCTCGCCAGGGTAGTAGGATCACAGGACACATAAAACACCATGGAAGCGCCGAACTTATCGAGAAGCCCAATCTCCGAACCGACTCCGGATCTGGGCGGATCGAGAATTATCGTAGAGTAGTGACGCTGATCAGACTTGAGAAATTCAATAACATCGCTCGACACGATTTCGATCCCAAACATTCCGTTAAGATTCGAATTTGCCTTGAGAGCCTTAACAGATACGGGATTCGATTCTACCGCGGTGACACGGCCCATCTTCTTCCCAACGGTGATAGAGAATGTTCCTATGCCACTGTAAAGATCAAGAAGAGAGTCGCCAGCCGTATCCTTCATCTCATTAGATATATGACTGACAATCGACTCCGTAACTTCGAGATTGTTTTGAAAGAAGGCTACGGGCGGAATCTCAAACTTTCTTCCGGAAAGCTCCTGGTCGATTACCCCTTCCCCGAAAAGCGTTCTCGAAACGCCTCTCATAACTACCCTGTCGTTCGCATTCATAAGATGAACGAGCGTCGAGACATAGGGAAGCTTCTTCCTAACCTCCAAGACAATACGGTTTTCATCGGGAAGATATTCTCCTTTTGTAACAAGTATTGCCATGATTTCTCTTCCGTTGCCTCTTAGAATTACATGCTTGAGTTCGCCTCTTCCAGTAACCCTGTTATATGGAACGATTGCCGTTTTCCTCAGTATCTCCTCGAAACCCGATCTGGCCTTTTCGAAGTCTTTCAGGCCCAACACACAACCCTGGCAACTAACGGGAGAGTTGCTATTCCTCCTATAAAGACCGAGAGAAAGCCCATCTTTCCCCCTGTGACACACATACTCCATCTTAAGTCTGTAATTCGTCTCTCTTGGCGAAGGAACAATCTCAAAGTCCTCCAGTTCAATCTTTCCTACTCTTTTGAACTGCTCCCTAATCACCTCTCTCTTCCAGAAAAGCTGTTCTGAATAGTCAAGTGTCTGCCAGTCGCATCCGCCGCATACCGGAAAGTTCCTGCAAAGCCTTTCTCTCCGGCTATTTGAAGGGACAAGCACTCTCTCAACCTTCATCGTATGGAAGTCGCTTCTTCCCTTTTTCTTGCTAGCTTCAACAACTTCGCCTGGATAACCCGCATCGAGCAAAGCTACTTTCCCGTCAGCTGTTCTGGCGAGAGAGAAACCTCCTGCGATTAGCTTCTCAATACGAAGTTCTTCCATTACATACTATCGGGAGCCTCAACGCCAAGAAGCTCTAATCCGCTCCTTAAAATGTTCTGAATCGCTTCGCACAAAGCTAACCTTGCACCTGAAAGTGCCGGGTTCTCCGGGTCTACAATGATATTCTTGTTGTAGTAACCGTGAAATGCCCTGGACAGATCCTCCAGATAAGACGTTAGACGGTTTGTTCTGTAATCTGCGACTACCGAATCCAAAATCTCAGGAAAAATCGTCAGCAGCTTGATGATCCTCCTGTCTTCCTGAGAATCGAGAAGCTCAAGCGAATCTCTCGATCTTTTCACGTTCTTCTCCTTAGCAGTTCTGAATACATTGCTTATTCTTGCGTTGGCATACTGGACGTAAAAGACAGGATTGTCATTCGATCTCTGCCTTGCCAGATCTATGTCAAAAAGCATGTGAGTGTCAGGATCGAACATCGCGAAGAAGTATCTCGTCGAATCCACTCCAACAGCTTCAACCAGCTCATCCAGGGTTGTGAATTCCCCTCTTCTGGTCGACATCTTTACCACTTCACCCTCTCTTTTGAGATTTACGTACTGGTGGACAATCACATTCAGAAATCCATCTTCTATTCCCAGGGCCTTCATAGCAGCATTCATCCTAGGAATGTGGCCCATGTGATCCGCACCCCAGATATCAAATACCTTTTTGAAACCCCTATCGTGCTTATTGTAATGATAAGCAATGTCGGTCATGAAGTAAGTATAGCTTCCGTTCGATCTCACGAGGACCTTATCATCATCCTCCACAAAGTTTGAGACTTTAAGCCACCTCGCCCCTTCCGATTCATATATCAACTCTTTTCTGTCAAGCATGCCAATTACAGAGTCAACAGTTCCATCGTCTATCAGAGAGCTCTCAAAGAAGACGTTATCAAACTCCACTCTCAGCCTCTTGAGTGTTCCCATAATATCTTCCAGCATCTTGTCGAGAGCATATTTCTTGAAAAAAGCTTCGGCCTCCGAGTTCCAAACCGCCATGAAACGCTCTCCGATCTCACCGGCAAGTCCCCTGGCAATATCGATCAAATACTCACCCTGATAGCCATCCTCAGGTAGCTCCTCTTCTACACCGAGGTATTGATTGTATCTAACCCACAAAGAGCGGCCCAGGAGTCCAATCTGCCTTCCCGCGTCATTTATGTACATCTCTCTGTGGACTCTGTATCCTCTTGAGGAAAAGATTCGGCACAAAACGTCTCCAAATACTGCCTGGCGCCCGTGACCGACTGTGAAGGGTCCCGTTGGGTTAGCACTTGCAAATTCAAACTGAATTCTCGTATCGCCCTTTCTCTTCCAGAAATCCGGCGCATCGATCAACTCCGCCAGTACAGAGGATAGATATGTAATGGAGAAATCAACGTTTATGAATCCTGGTCCGGCAACCTCCACTCTGCTGTAGTCGGTTTCTTTGCCGAGTCTCTCGCAGATTATATTAGCGATTTCTCTCGGGCTCTTCTTCAAGATCCTCGAAAGAATAAACGCGGCATTTGTAGAAAGATCACCAAACCCCTCAGGAGGTATCTCAACCTTAAAATCGATTTTGTCATCATAAATGTCAAATTCCTCCAGCACTTTCTTTATTGAGTTCTCCAGCTTCTCCTTAAACACAATCCACCTCCTAATCTGGCCAATATACCTTAGCATACAAAAGCATAACACCGCATTGTTGTGATATGGTTTAATCTGCGTTTCCTCGTACGAATAAACGCAATTGAAAGCATAGTCTTATATATGTATTATATTAGAGATAACTAAAACAAGGAGGGTTAAGATGGGCGTAAACCTTAAAGGAAAGAGCTTTTTGACACTGCTTGATTTCACGACAGACGAGATTCGCTATCTACTGGATATTGCAAGACAGGTGAAGGTCGAAAAGAGGGCCGGTACACCGACAAGTAGATTTGCAGGGAGAACGCTTGCCATTGTATTTGAGAAGCGCTCAACAAGGACAAGAACTGCTTTCGAAACTTCCTTCGGTGAAGAGGGCGGCCATGCGGTCTTTCTCTCAAAGGACGATATTCATCTTGGAGTGAAAGAGGATTTGAAAGACACGGCAAGAGTACTAGGAAGAATGTTCGATGCGATAGCGTTCAGGGGCTTCAAGCAAGAGACTGTTGAAGTTCTGGCGCAGTGGTCTGGCGTTCCTGTCTATAACGGGCTTACCGACCTATACCATCCAACCCAAATTCTTGCGGATTTCATGACTATCGAAGAAAGCCTCGGCAGCCTGAAAGGACGAAAGCTGGTCTTTGTGGGGGATTCCAGAAACAACATGGCTAACTCCCTCATGATAGGGTCCGCGAAGATGGGGTTGCATTTCGTAGCGTGCGGTCCGGAGAGACTTCACACCGATCCGGCTATTGTCAGCAAGTGCAAAGAGATCGCAAAACAATCCGGAGCTACGGTCGAGGTCACTGAAGATGTCGACTCTGCACTAAAGGACGCCGATGCAGTCTATACAGACGTCTGGGCATCGATGGGTGAAGAGGACAAGCTTCAAGAAAGGATTGCTCTGCTTAAACCTTATCAGGTTAACGCTGAGATGATGAAAAAGACCGGAAAGGCAGAGACTATCTTCCTTCACTGTCTGCCTGCCGTGAAGGGAAATGAAGTAACCGAAGATGTCTTCGAAAGTCCTGCCTCTAGAGTCTTCGAGGAAGCCGAGAACAGAAAACATACAATAAAAGCAGTAATGATAGCCACACTGCTATAGGGGGAAGTATGAAGAGAATCGTAGTTGCAATAGGCGGCAACGCGCTCAACAAACCAAACGAAAAACCCACAGCAGAAGTTATGGAGAAGAACCTGCTCTCGACGACTGCCTATCTTGCAGATCTGGTAGAGGAAGGTTATGAGCTTGTAATTACTCATGGCAATGGACCGCAGGTTGGAAATCTCCTTGTTCAGCAGGATATAGCGAAGGACGTTTTCCCTCCCTTTCCGATCGACGTAAACGATGCAATGACACAGGGTTCAATTGGTTACTTGATAACCCAGACTTTGAACAATGAACTTGTCAAGAGAAACACAAGAAAGAATATCGCGTGCGTTCTGACTCAGATAGTTGTGGACAAGAACGACAAGGGTTTCGAGAATCCTTCCAAACCCGTCGGACCGTTTTATGATAGTGAGACGGCCAAAGAACTCGAGAGAACCAAAGGCTGGACCGTCAAAGAAGATGCCGGAAGAGGTTATCGACGTGTAGTGCCTTCACCTATGCCCCTTGACGTTCTTGAAATCGAACCTATTAGGGAGATGATAAAGGACGGCACCATCGTCGTGGCGGCTGGCGGCGGTGGAATACCGGTGGTCAGAGACGAATCGGGACAAATTAAAGGCGTCGAAGCCGTCATTGACAAAGACAGAGCTTCTGCCCTGCTGGCGAAGTTAATTGAAGCGGACGCACTTGTTATCCTTACAGGAGTAGACTACGCGTACATAAACTTTGGAAAAGACAACCAGAGTGAACTGAAGGAATTGACTGTAAAAGAAGGAAGAGAGTTGATGGAAGCCGGTCACTTTGCTAAGGGAAGCATGTTGCCAAAGATAGAATCCGCAATCGAATTTGTCTCTCTAACCGGAAAGGAAGCGATCATTACTTCTCTGGAAAATGTAGATCTCGCGCTCAAAGGAGAGTCGGGTACAAGAATCGTTGCATAGACAGAAGTCGGAGAGATTCTCCGGCTTTTTTTGTTTTTCCTGTAACGATGTGATATAATCTGTGTTATACGAATGATTGAAAGGAGTGACGACAGTGCGCGGTCAAGAAACAAGAGAGAGAATAATGGAGGCTGCTATACAGGTCATCGCTGAAGAAACGATCGAAGGCCTGAGCACACGTAAGGTTTCAGGGATAGCAGAAGTGAACCTTGCGGCTATTCACTATCACCACCGTTCCAAAGAGGGAATGCTAATCGATCTATCAAGGCATATTCTCAACAACTACGTCCTGCCGAGAATCGAACCACTCATCGACCAAGGCAAACAGCCTGTAGAGATTACAAGAGATCTTTACGCAGAACTGTTGAAGCTCTATTCTGAAAGGCCAGATATAATGGTTTCTCTTGTATATCTCTGGCTTCACGGAATGAAGAACAAAAGAGTGAGGGAGATCCTTATCAATGCGAGGGCCGACTTCTACGATAGATTAGAGAGAGCGCTAGGATCTTCAATGTCAATGAGACGTGCTTCCAAAGTGTCTCATCGTCTTCTATCTTACATAGCAGGCAAAATCATGGAAATGGCAGTTGATGGTGAGATGCCTGACGAAAAGGAAGTAGACGAAATAGCCAAACTTCTTTCATAGTTTGATTTCTGCGGAAAACCTATCAGGAAAGGCAACGTAAAATCCCTTCCGATGATTATCGGAAGGGTTTCTATTGGTTTATAAATCCCAGATTAAACTGGATTCCTACAAAACTGTACGCAGGAAAGGGGCTGAAGGAAGAGAGGTCATCTTCTATCTCCCATTTTAATGTACCAACAAGCTCGACACTTTCGAGGTTGATAAAGTAAAATTGCTTTCCAATTTCCAGCCTTCGCCTGGCGGAGAAACCAACAGAGGTATAACTTTGCTTCTGCGTCTCGCCAGCAACCTTCTGAAATCTGCCAAGGGTAGCGTTGACAATGCTCAAATCATTATCGAAAAACACTTCCGCCTTCAGTTGTCCGCCAAGAAACGAGGCATCGGGAGCGGCGTATTCATAAAGCCCTCCTACCTCTAGATAAACAACGTTGAAATCATATCCTAACTCCGCGATTACTCTCGCTTCTTGAAGTGAGGAGAAGGAAACGCGGGAAGCAAAATGAAAGTTTTCATCGTAGCCCACGGTGAAGTAAGGACCTTCATCAGTGAACCAACCGGCTTCAAGAAAGGAAAGAATTCCAATTCTCAGTCCAATGTCTTTGAAACCAGCCATTGCTCTGACAGATCCAGGAGCCATCATCCTTGATGAATGCATCGAGCCAAATGAAACAAATGCAATAAGAAAAAAGACTGTCAGGATAATATATACTCTTTTCATAAAGGCACCTCAAAAGATATTATACATATTGAGTATACAACAGATTTGTCACTATTCTCCGGTGGAGGGCTATTATGAAGAAAACAAAGTTCTGGGTTCTTGGATATTTCATAGCAGTGTTCATGACACTCTTTCTCTTTCCTACGACCTCAAGGGTTCTCGGACTGGCCTTTATATTTTCGCTAATTATCAACACACCGGCTCAATTTGTCAGTAGAAAGATCCCTAGGGGAGCCCTAAGCATAGTAACCGGCATAGCTCTTCTATCGTTTATGTTCTTCCTTATCTACAGAGTAGTCCCAATAACCATCAGTGGTGTGAAAGGCCTTTCGTTGGAGCTGGATTCTCTTTTCAATGGCGGTACATTCGACAAGTGGCTGGAGAAGCTTCCCCCATTCATTTCTGAAGCGATAGTCGACATAGTCGAGAGCGCATCCCAGTGGTTGAGTGATGCAGCAATCATGATTGGGCAATACGTTGCCTCAAACATCACTTCATGGATTACAGGTGTTGTCTTGCTGATTATTGCGGGTTCTGTGGTCGCAAGAAAGACCAATATGATCCAGAAAAGCGTGCCCGTGCTCTTTCCCGGTTGTGATCAGGACAAGGTGAGCAGCTTTTTTCATTCATTGTACAAGGATTTTCAGACCTACATTGGCGGCCAGCTGATAATTGCTCTTGTTGTTGGAACAATAATCGCTATCGGATCGGCCATTCTCGGTATCCCGAATGCGATATTCCTCGGTTTGCTGGCGGGAATCACTAATTTTGTCCCGTATCTTGGCGTGGTTGTTACATCGATTCCGATGATCGTGCTTTCTTTCGTAAGCAAAGGGCTTTGGGGGGTTGTTGGAGCCATCGTCTTGCTGGTCATCGCCAACCAGATGGAGATCTGGTTCCTGTCGCCAAAAATTCTCTCGAACAGAGTTAAGATTAACTGGTTCATCGTGCTGGTATCGATAATAGGGTTTGGCGAACTGCTGGGCGTCTTTGGCGTTGTTTTTGCAGTTCCAATCCTGATATTCATAAAGAGGTACTGGATGGATTTCATTCTCAGTGAAAGGAGTGGTAGTAATTGGGAATCTACGATAGAGACTGGTATAAAGAAAGCCAAAATCAGGAAAGAACACCACCCCGAGGAACCGACAGGTTCTCAAGAGGATTGATTGTAGGACTGATAATCGGATTCCTAATAGGATTCCTTGTATTTGGCTTCATATAGTCTTGTTAGAAAAAAGGGACGGGTCATTTCTCGTCCCTTTTTTATAAAGGCATTTATAGGAGTAACGCGCTTTCTAGAAGACGTAGGACATATAAGGTCTGATCTCGAAAATCGGTCTTTCATACCCTCCGTTCTTCTTGAAATAATCTCCAAAGTATAGAGAGAAGTCGCTTCCGAACGTAAAGTCCCTGTAAGGGATCATTACATTGAGCTTCAAGATGTTCGCATTAACAGTTTCACCAACTGGCCCACCCCAATCTTCAGGAGCCGTAAACTCACCGGGGTCGTCTTCCGGCTCTTCCATGTTCAAGTAAGGGGTTTTCAGAGTAACTTCTCCCTGTTTGAAGTATTCATATACAAAGGAGATTGAAAGCCCATTGGTCATTATCGCATTAGCCATAATCGATAACCCATTGAGATCAGGTCCATACTTGAATCCCAGCGGATAATCTGTGAAATCCCTGCTTCCGGGCAGCTCGGACTTAGTGTAGATTCTGTTTGTGAATGTGAGAAACGGCTGCCAGCGATTGTACATCCACGTGTCAGTGTGATAGAGCTCTACAGAGGCAAGAAGCAACATTCCCTTAATATCCACCGCGTATCTAAAACCACCACCATAAGCCAGGGCAGTTGGTTTGCCCCGCGCCCCGGCCTCAGTAGAACCGAAAGAGACGTCATCTATGGCGATTTCTCCGTAGAGTTCAATACCCTTGAAAGGAACCAGAGAAAGGTCAAGCGAGGCCATCACGTTGGAGAAATCTTCGCCGTAGGTATTGTGGAAGATAATGAATGGATTGGCGTCGTTCAGATCGGGGTGTTTCCCTCCAACGACGTTAAGCTCTCCTACACCGAACCTCCCCCATGTAGAAAACTGAACATCGAAGCGGTGCCCAATGATCGTCTTCGCTCCTTCGGTGTAAGGCCTTCTTTGGTTCAGATCCCACACTTTCCCCTGTTTTACCCACTCTTCATCGTTCAGGAGTGAAGTCGGGGTTATAACCAGAAAAGAATAGGTAAAGTGGCCGCTCTTCCAGAGAGGCGTAGTATATGAAGAAGAGACATTGTCGTAATAAGACGATGCATCACTTATAGTCAATCCATTTCTCATAGGTCCCCAGGCCACCTTGTATCTACCCAGCGAAGCATAGAAGTTATCACTAGAGTAGGACACGTAACCGAGTGTTGGCCAGCTCATGTCAAGCGCCTCCAGTTTTCCCTCAAAGAGCTCCACTGGAAAGTTCATATACGGCTTCGAATCAAAGTTATCGCCGTGACTGATGTAGCTCCTGTAGTCTTTCGGAATGTCGAGATTTATGAAGCCCGTTATATTGTCTGATACTTCGCTCTCAAAACCCAGCACAAGCCAGGGCTTCAAAGTATCGTACCGATACCTCAAATAAAGAGGAACAACAGACTGCAACCACCCCTTTTGTTTGAAGGGTTCGAAGTTATGTATCATGAACTGCGGAGTAACTCGGAGAAAAACGTCGGTTCCAGCCGCGGTCTTTACCGTAGGCTGCTCAGCCTGGACTGAAGCAAATCCCTCTGGAATTGCAGTATTTGCAGTAAAGAGAGTTCTCCCATCAACCAGGTTTCTGCCCAAAAACAAGTTGTATTGATCTGTGCCCTTGAACATCAGGGTTCCCTGACTACCAAACACTGTCGCTAACAGTGTAAAGAACAGAAGCAAGGTAAACTTCTTCATCTGCGATACCTCCCTATAGTAGTGAAAACATTCTAATAAAACCGACATTTATCCCGAAATCAACCTTTCTGGAAAAGGTCAGCTTACCGGCAACGAAGAGAGTTGTATTTTGATTTGCTGCATAAAAACCTTCTCCAGTCAGAATGAAAGAAGTGGTTATCGGCTTCTTCGGTCCATACCACTCAGGATCGAAGGGTGGAGAATACGGAGAATCTATGGTGACTGAACCGGCTCGCAATAGTTCTGCAGCGATTTTCAACGAAACGTTCTGGCTCTCGTATTCTATGCCTATCAGCGTTAGTGTCGAATCCGGGCCATAAGGGAATCCGTAGAATCCCGTGATGACGGGCCAAGAGTCTAGATGTAATACATTGAATCTATATGGATAAGTGAACTTTCCTATATTTGTTCCCCTGTTGTAGAGATACGTGGTGGAATGGTAGTGCTCCATCCTGACTCTGAGGCCACCGTCTTGCAGAAGAGTTTTATCTCTAATTTCATGCTCCGATTCATCTAGTTTAGGCCCAGTATATGGCCTGCCATCGGAAATTCTCCAGAGAAAACCTGCAACCCAGCCAAATGCCGTTGGATTGGAATTCGAGCTTTCTGATGTAAGTCTGAAGTCATCAAGTGTGAACTCTCCGTAAGCCATTGCATCGCTTAGTTTAACCTCTGCTGCAAGTGTGGCAGTGACATTTGAGTTGCTTTGATAGGTATGGTGGTAAATCAAGAACGGTCCGAGGTCCTGCAGATCGGGATAGACACCATAAACAAGATTCTCCTCACCAAACGTAACTTTCAAGTTTTCGTTCATGTAACCGAAGCGATGACCCAAAAGCGTCTTTGGCCCGCCGCTTATCGTTCTGTCGGCAGATACTGCGAAGAAATCATAAAGATACTCACCAGATTTTGCCTGCCCGTTCAACTCTATCCACAGGTGGTCGAAATACGGAAGAAAATTTGAGATAACAAAGCTGTAAGTTGAAACTCCGAGACCGAGCTTCCTTCTTCCCAACGATATGAATGAATTTGAATCTCTCCGTTCGAAGTAACCCAGTCTGGGAAAGTTCACGTCAATGGCAGGAAGAAAGGAAGTCGTGGAAAGCGGCAGATTGCTTAACCAGTCTCCCATCAGGTAATCCGAAAACTCCTGTCTCAAGTCCATATTCACGTACAACTTCGAATTACCGATCGCTATCTCCATACCCCCCGAAAAGATCGCCGGAATCCGCATATACCTGTCTAAATCTTCTAAATCGGGAACGTAGTTGCTCGCGACAGAGGGGATATTATCGAGAGATAATGAAGGTGAAAGAGTCACGTGCAGGCCGGTGCTTCCCAGAATCATTAGTGGTATGATAAGCATCAATAGAGATAAACAACATTTCGACAATGGATTCACCCCCATAAGAATTTTACACCAGGAGGAGTGATAATTGGTGCCGCTTTTTCTTTCTGGAGCCTCTTCCAGCGCTCGTGAGATAGCTACAGAAATCTTTATCTACTCAAATCTAGGCGTTATGGCTCTTTTCAGTCAGTTTTTCCAGAGCAAAGGCTTCTCTTCAGTCGAAATCGGAATTCTAATGGCGGTTACTCCTATACTTTCAGTAATTGCCAATCCCTTCTGGTTCAAGAGGTCAAGAAGAAGAGGCGGCGCTTTGGTAATGGGGACGCTTTCGATCGTCTCCGCGATCACCGTATGGGGTGTCTTTCTGACTCCAACCTTTGAAACCTCATTGATTGCGATGTCCCTTTTTGCATTCTTTGCGGTCAGCATCGTCCCAATCTCAGAATCCGTAGTAGTACCGTCTTTGAGGAGCAAGGGAAAACGCTTCAACATGGCAAGGGCATTCGGTACTGTAGGTTATTCGGCAACTGCCCTAATCTCTGGAATCGCATTGAGGGCAGGCTTCGTAATGATCTTCATAATTGCCAGCGTATCGCTGCTGACAGCTGCCGCAGTGAGCAGAGCTTATCCGTCAAAGCGGATGCTTGGAAGGAGTGAAAGCGAAAGGAATTCAACGCCATTGCCAGTCGAATTCTACTTGCTTGTGCTGGCAGGAGTTGCATCGATAACAGTCGGTGCGTTTGGATCAACCTTTCTCCCTCTTTTGACCAGTGATATGGGGTACGACCTTTCATCGGTAGGTTTCTCCTTTTCGTTGATGGCACTCTCAGAGGTGCCTTTTCTTCTTTTCGCCGAAAAGATCATAGATAGAATAGGCAATACCAGACTGCTTCTTGTGGGAATCTTTGCTACGGGGCTAAGATGGTTCCTGACTTCAATTGCTCCATCTTTTCCAGTCTTTCTACTATTTCAAGCTTTGCACGGAATCAACTACATTGTGGTCTATTATTCCGTTACAAACTTCATCCACAAAAATTTCGAAGAAAACAAAGCAACGAGGGCGCTCACAATCTACTGGATGTCAACTATGGGACTGAGTTATCTCCTGGGTTCAGTCTTGGGAGGCGTTTTGATACGTGCATTCGGTATTAGGAGAATGTACACCATTGCCGGGATTTCGGGAATGGTAATGGCCGCCTTCTCTTCACTGCTCTTTGCGGCCCTCCGTAAGAGAGGGAGATTTACCAACCGGTAACTCTAATCCCGATTCATTTAGTATACTTTCTCTATGAGGCAAAAAAAGAGAGGGTGGTTAGATGAAGGCATTCGAAAATATAAGACAGACTGGAATCGACATTTCAGAAGATCTAAAGGCTTATCTAGAAAAAGATCCGACAGTTTCCAGAAAGTGGCATGTCTTTCTCTTTTCTGCCGGGTTCCATGGTTTACTGCTGTACAGGATCTCCAACCTTCTATGGAATGGAGGCCTCGGTCTTTTCGCGAGAATTCTACATTATTTCTCAAGAGTTGCTTATTCTATGGACATTCATCCCGCCGCAAGAATTGAAGGAGGAGTCGTCATTGACCACGGCTCAGGAGTAGTAATTGGTTCCACAGCATCGGTAGGCAAAGGAACACTGATTTATCACGGCGTAACCCTTGGTTCAAAAAACGTCATGACGGGAAAGCGTCATCCGGACGTTGGACGAAACGTAGTGCTAGGTGCGGGAGCCAAGATTCTTGGTCCTATATATGTATGCGATAATGCAAGAGTGGGGGCAAATAGCGTCGTGCTCGAACACGTGCCTTACGGCTCTCTTGCAGCGGGTATCCCCGCAAGAATTCATGCACCAACCGTAGAAAGGGGGAGAAATCAGGATGAACCTGTTTGATGCGATAGGCAATACACCGCTTCTGGAACTAAGTTCTTTTGGCCATTCTGCAAAGATCTTCCTGAAGATTGAAAAGAATAACCCCGGCGGCAGCATCAAGGACAGGGCCGTTCTTGGAATGATTCTTGATGCTGAAAGAAGAGGAATCCTGAAAAAGGGAATGACCATTGTGGAGCCGACAAGTGGAAATACCGGCATCGCAATTGCAATGCTTGCGGCCCCAAGAGGCTACGGAGCGGTCCTCTTCATGCCGGAATCTGCAAGTATCGAACGTGTAAAGATAATGGAAGCGCTTGGTGCTGAAGTAGTCAAAACTCCCTCCGAAAAGGGGATATCGGGTTCCTATGACGGGGCAAAGACCTATCTGAAAAACAACACGGACTCCTTCATGCTCGATCAGTTCAACAACCAGTCGAATCCAGGATACCATTACGCTTCGACAGGTCCTGAGATATACTCTCAAGTTGGGGAAGATATCGACGCTTTCATATGTGGAATGGGTACCGGGGGAACCGTTTCCGGTGTCGGAAGGTTCCTCAAAGAGAAGAAACCGGACGTGTACATCGCGGGAATAGAACCCGAAGGATCTCCCTTCATTTCAAAGGGAAGAAGCGGAAGTCATAAGATACAGGGAATCGGTCCCGGTTTCAAACCGCAAACGCTTGATCTTTCATTGCTGGACGAAGTGATGACGATTGAAGACGAAGAGGCGCTTTCAGTTATGAAATGGCTGCACAAAAAAGAAGGACTGCTCGTAGGGATTTCGTCCGGAGCCAACGTCGCTGGAGCTTTACAGCTATCAAAAAAAGGATTCAAGCGAATTGCAACAATCGCCCCGGACACCTACGAAAGATATTTAAGCGTAGATCTCAACTAGATTTAAGTAACAGCAATGCTCCCGTGTTCTTTCCGGTTTGCCAGTCTTCTTGAAGCAGCACAGCCATTTCCATTCCGTTGAAGACGAGATCGACCGGATAGCCATGTAACTCTACGTATTCTATCGTATTCCCTCGACTATCAAGAACCTCGAGTGTTCCAGTAACGGTCTCCAGAACGTAAATTTTATCTTCACTGTGAACGACTTTTATCGGACCGCGACCCATTAAATCATATTTCTTGGTACTGTAGGTGGACAGGTCTACCGTCATTATCTGGTCTTCGCCGGTCAATGCGATCCAGATCTTCCCGTCGTGAATCACGGGAAAATTTGGATATCTACCCAGCTGAACCGTGGTGATCTCTGCTAAATCACTCTTAGAAAGAACCTTGAGATTTTCATCCACATATGAAACCAGGAAGATTCTTTCTCCCTCTAAAAGAATATAAGATGGCCGTTTACCGACATTTGCTTCGTTTACCAGATTACCCCATTCATCAAATACGAGAAGCCCTTTTTCGGTCTCGTGGGAATGTGTAAGAAGATTATAGTTATGGAAAAGCGATACGAAAAAGAAATTAGAATCTTCCGCTATAGATAGAGCTATGACCGGGAGCTTCTGCCTCTTTATTATCTCCCTCTTGGATATGTCCAGCAGCAGGAACTCGAACTCATTAGTCAATATTCCAACCTTTCCATCTATGAACGACCCGGTGATTAGCCTGCTGGATGTTGGAATCTCGTCGATCTTTTTCCATTTACTGGGATGAACGGAAGCGTCCACAACAATCAACCTGCCACTGTAGAATCCGAAGCAGTAGAGTTTCCCGTCCCTGTAGATGATATCGTTGATTCCATCATTGCGCATCGAGTCGAAGATCGTCACAGGTCTGAAATTTGCATCGAAGACTATTAACTCGGAGTCGCCCTTAACGAGAGTTATGTAATAAGTACCACTGCTGTTCTTAATTTTCAGCAGTCCGGATGGCATTATGCCCAAGGGATACCTCTGGCCGAGCGTAATCGCTCCCATTCCCGAAACAGCTATAATACAGGCAAATAAGAGAATAACAGTTACTAATCTACTCAAGGCTTCTTCACCACGTACACAAGAAGATCCTCTTTGAAATTCGATGCCGTATCGAAGTCATGGGTATATACATCGATCTTATTTCCTTTGATCGAGCTCCCGGTATCCTCCACAACAAAGAAACCCTTGTTTGGAGAAGATGAGAAGAACGGAATATAGACAATTGAACCAAGAGGAATTACAACTGGATCTGCTGCTACCGTTCTATATCCCTTAACGAAATCGCCGCTCGCAGTCATTTTGAATGATGGCGACGTAGGATTCTTTGCATCATCCCATTCGGTGTACATAGTCACTTCGAAAGTCCCGACATTCTCGAATATTATATCGGCTGGATTGACAGGCACATCGGCTTTCCAGAACTCGAAATGAAGATTTCCTTTGGCGTCCGAGGCCGATCCGATAGTATCCCCAACCCTGACAAAATCACCCTTCATAACCATGCGGCTGCCCAGACGCGCGTATACGGTCTTCATGTTGTTTCCGTGGTCCACCACAACCATCTCGCCATACAAATCATTTACTCTTTCCGAAAGTATGACCTTTCCCGGAAGAAAAGCCGTGATTCTTGAGCCTGGAGGCACGGTAAGGTCCATACCGGGATTTGCATAACCATAGTCATAGCTTCCGAAATTAGATTCTATCGAATCCACAAGAAAATCCACGCCAAGATTCAGTCCAAAATGAGTGGCAATGGAAGCCTTGGCCATGAGATTGTCCAGAGAAAGCGGGATCTTTATCTCATCGCCACGATAGATCAGATCCCAGTTCTTGATTTCAGGATTCATCGCCTTAAGCTGTTCCACCGTTACCCCATACGCTTGAGCAATGCTCCACAGGTTATCGCCCGATTTAACAATGTAAGATACATGGGAAGTCGGTTCAATTGTCTCGTATGCGGCTGCACCGAGCCTGCTTCTTATATCGGAAATCTCTCCCAGGAAAGTGGCCATCGTCACAAAGTTCTTCTCTTCAGGCTCCTCCTGCCGCTCAATGCTCTGGAGATTATCGGCGAGTTCGCGCGTTCTGGAATCCATTTCGTCTATTCTAGAAACGAGTTCGTTGAAGACCTCAGAATCTATCACAGATGAACCTACGGTCTGCTCCAGCTCGGCAAGTCTTCTTGCCAAGGAATCATACTTAGCGCTGTCAAGAACGGAGATATCGGTTCTGGCGGCGAGCTCCTCAACCTTGTTAACGAGTTCTTCGTACCTGCGATCATCTTCATCGGATTCCTGCTGTACAACGACAACTTCTGCGCTCTTTATCTCCTCGATCCTCTGGAGCAGCTCTTCATACTTCGCCTCGTCAATGGAACTATCGTAAGTGCCAATCTCGGAGATTCTCTGAACCAACTCCGAGTACCTCGAAGAGTTTAGTGATTCAAGCGCCTGAACCTTTCTGTTCAGGTCATCGATTTCCCGAGTAATTATGTTGTTTTCCACAGTACTGGTTAGAACTCCGTCGATCTTGTCGTAGAGTGTCTTAACGATCGCTGCGGAAGATGCGGAATCTATAACCGACTCGGCAAGCATGTTCTTGATTATCTGAAGCTCCGCCCTAACAGCCTCAAGTTCTTCATAACCGGCATATGTAGGTTCAATTGCCTGAACGAAATTTATCCTGAAAGCAAGCTCCTCGACGGCATCCTCTAGCTGGGCAAGCTTCTTCTGGCCAGCTGCCAGAGAATCGATTTTTTGTTCGAGCGCATCCATTCTTTGGGTAAAATCATCCCTCGTAATAAACGGGAAGTCACACCCCGTGAAGAAAACCATGATAAGTACCAGAAGAAATAGAAGGGCACTTTTTCTCAACTGAATCAACCCCCTCCCGCGGGAATAGTGATAAATTCAAGAGGCAGAAAAGTCATGTCAATCTCCCTGCCTGCAAAAAACTCCTTCAAGAGACCCAGACCGGAAACAAGATAATCATACTCGCCCAAAACCTCTATCACAATGGGCGAAATTTGAGTCGGTTCATCATTAATTATAACAGTTGCACCTACACAGCGTACATATGTGTATGGCATTATCCTCTTACCGTTGAGCGAGATCTCCGTGGCCCTCAGAGCATATAACTCGTTCAAGATCATCAGGATATCGCTGTCATGAAGAATGCTGCTCCCCTTGAAGCCCGATTCTATTCTTATGCGAACGCCTTTTCCGACTTCCTCTTTATAAGACTGATCAGCCTGACTTGAAAACGCGTTAACATTCATGACCGATTTCTTCAGATCAGCTGTGCTAGATTCGAGCAGCTTCTTCAGCTCTTCAACCTGCCACTCGAGAGATACGATCTTTCCCCGTACCCCTTCAATTTGAGTCGAATAGTCTATGCTTTCTCCACTGTCCAGTGAGTCGATGGATCTCTTTATCAGCTTCAAATCTGAAGAAAGCTGTGCGATGGAATCAAGCACGGGATTACTGCTCAAGGAGTTCGAGACATAGTTAATATCTGCGATTATTCTTTCGAAGTCCGTAATGATTCTCGAAAGATCCTCCCTCACTTCAACAGAGGAAAGAGAATCTAAATTCGTGTTAAGGAGGGAGACTCTTTCAGACATCAGCTGAAGTTTGCTCTCGATCTCTCTCGTGCTTAGGCTAGAAATCATTTCATCGCCGAACTGCTTCAGAAAATAGATATTAAAGAAAGAACCCAAGGCCACAACAATGATCAAGACAATAAGAAAAAACCATAATCCTTTCAAATCCTTCACTCCAAAACAAAAGCGGCGGCAACTCCGGCCGCCGCAGAGTCCACGACACTATTTTACCTTTTCCTTCAGTTCCTTTCCAGGTACAAATTTCGGAACTTTTCCGCCCGGTATAGTGATGGGCTTCTTGGTTCTCGGATTGACACCCTTTCTGGCCTTCCTTGACGCCACCATAAATGTGCCAAAGCCAACAAGTCTTACGACATCACCCTTTGAAAGAGTCTTCTCGATGATGTCGATCACCGTGTCAAGGGTCTTTCCAGCATCCTTCTTAGTAACACCTGTTTTCTCAGCGATTTCAGCGATGAGTTCTTTTTTGTTCATTCTGTTCCCCCCTTCGCATGAGATGTCGCTATTATTCTACCACTCAGAGCTCAAATTACCAAACTCCTCATAGAGGGCGATCTTGGCCTTTGCGGGAGAAAAAAGCACGCTGAGATCGCAAATTCGGCTCCGGGCTCTCAATTTGGCCTTCATAGCTGATAAGCCGTCGTCGGAGACGCTAATTCAGTGTATAATTGGGTATGGAGGTGGTTCTTAATGAGGAAATTCGTTGCAGTGTCAGCTCTGCTTTTCATCACTCTCTTTTCTTTTGGGGTGAATTACATCAATCCAGTAGGCCCAACGTTGATTCCGATAGCCGAGCTGCTCTCCTCTAATTTATCAGAAGAGATTCCCGGTCTCGAGATCAATCTCTGGAGAAGCGTAGATGAGGCTATTTCGATGATGGTTACCGAAAAGGCACAAATTGCCCTTCTTCCCGTCACTGTAGGGGTTAAACTCGCATCGTCCGGTGTAGACATAAAGCTAGCAGCCGTCAGCATGTGGAACGGTTTCTATTTCATATCTACAGAAAAGACGATAGAAGACATTGAGGACCTGGTCGATACAGAAGTATATACTCTTCAGGCACCGGGACAGACTGCAGATACTATCCTTCGCGGTGCTCTCGAGTCGAAGGGATACGAAGTCGGAAGAGACCTGGATATTGTCTATGTCGGTGGGGCAGAGGCAGTTCAGTTGCTCGCCGGGGGCAAGGCTAAGGTAATTCTCGTGCCCGAGCCCTTCGCATCGCTTGCCGAAACACGTGTACAGGGTTCGATAAGATCGATGCCAATAGAAGATCTTTGGGAGAGTTTCAACGAACAGAGGATTAACATCCCTACATCGGGAATATTCGTCAGCGGCACTCTCGACAGAGGCGTTGCGGAGTCGTTCCTGCTTCTGTATCAGCAGTCTATGAATCTCTCTCTTACAAACAGGGAAAAAACCGCTGCAACCGTATCGGAAAAGATGGGCGGATTCCCTGCACCGGTACTGCAAAAGGCAATGGATACGGCAGGTTTCCTCTTTTTGACGGCCGAAGATGCGAGAGAGGACATTGCGATCTACCTTAATAGACTCAAGGAACTTGATCCAGAGCTAACGGGTGATTTCGATATCGATGCTCTCTTCTTCTAGAAAGAGGACGTTGGCCCCAATCGTCTCGGTAGGCTTTCTGCTGCTGGGGTGGTTCATCGCATCTGCAATAGTCTCGAGCGACCTGTTGTTGCCCGGCCCGTTAGAGACAATGGAAGAATTTCTAAGAATCATCTCGAGCAGGAAGGGTTGGTCGGACATCGCGGAAACTTGCGCAAAGGCATTCCTCGGATTGTTCATTGCGCTGGGTCTTGGCCTTGCTGTTGGTTTCGTTATGGGACTAATCGATGTATTATATGAGCTGATTAAGCCGATAGTAGTTATCCTGCAATCTATACCAATAGTGTCGTGGCTGGCCCTGGCAATATTCTGGTGGGGAGTTGGCTTCTCCTCCCCTGTATATATAGTATTCCTTACCTTGTTTCCGATCTTCACAATAAACATAGCAGAAGGCGTAAGAAACGTGGATAAGAAGCTTGTCGAAATGGCCAAGATCTACAAGATTCCCAGGAATACAGTCTTCGGAAAGATCTATCTCGCTTCTGCATTTCCTTTTATCGTATCTTCCATGAGAGCGGGAATAGGAATAATGTGGAAATCAGTTGCGGTAGCCGAGTTTATGGTGGGAGCATCAGGGATAGGAAGAGCAATGTCAGACGCAAAATACTCCATAAACATAGAAAGGGTCTTCGCGTATACACTTGTTCTTGTTGTTCTGGGTATTTTGACGGAAAGGCTTCTCGACATGATCATCAAAAGGGGTAGCCGGTATGCTCTTAAGAGTTAGCAATCTCAGCAAAGCTTTCGACGGAGAAACAATAGTAGACAAATTCTCCTATTCTGTTGAAGGCGATTTCTTTCTCACAATTCTTGGAAGCTCGGGGTGCGGAAAAACGACTCTTTTGAGAATGATAAGCGGTATACTGAAACCGGATGCAGGTAGGGTCGAGCTCCAAAGCGAGAGGCTGGGATTTGTTTTCCAGGACGACAGATTGATTCCATGGCTGAACGCCTTCCAGAACATCTCGATAGTGTCTCCAAAATCCAATCCTGTGGAGTACCTCTCGTTTGTGGGCCTAAAAGGTCATGAGAATAAGTTTCCTTCACAACTGAGCGGTGGAATGAGGAGGAGACTGAATATCGCAAGAGCACTCGCATTCAACCCCGATCTGATTCTCATGGACGAGCCCTTCAACTCTCTTGATGTCGTGATAAAGGATCGACTCATCGAAGATATTCAGAAATTATGGACTGGCAGGAAAATCAGCATCATCATGGTTACTCACGACCCTTCAGAGGCAGCCAGGCTTTCAACGGATATAATACTTGTACAAGATAGGTTCTCTAAGGTCGACGAAATCAAACTGGGAGATCCCCTGGAAAGGAGTCCCGACGATATGGACTTGATCTCTAGAGATCTGCTATCCAGAATGAAGAAATTTTCTTCTTATCTTCATTGAAACGAGAGTGTTTTGCAATACCCTTGCTGTAGTATTTGCTGGCACAGAGGTGATTTGTATGGCTAAGATTCATGAGTTGATTGTTGATCTGAACAGTTTCGAATTCAAGAAGACTATAGATTTAGTTCTGGATCCGGGTTTCACCGATGAGATCAAGCTCTTGAGCAACGTAGATGTGCACATCGAGCTTTACAAAGATAAAGATTCGATTATCGTTACCGGTTCCGTAAAAACCGTCGTAGAAGACAGATGCGCCCGCTGTCTGAAAGTAGTATCCATTCCAGTTGAAGGAACAGTTGAGGCAACATATGTGCAAAGGGATTCTCTTCCACTAGTAAGAGAAGGCGCAGGCGATGATTTGGAGAATCTCTTGCCACTTGAAGGCGATCTCCTGGACTTGTCAGATCGAGTAATTGAGGCTATAATTGTTGAGGTTCCTCAGAAGGTTCTCTGTAAAAAGGATTGTGCAGGTCTTTGTCCGTTTTGCGGAGCGGATCTTAACGAGGAGCCAAATCATTCTTGCCAGAAGAAGGAAGAAATGCCTGATGGCTGGCACAAAGCGATAGCTGAGCTTAAGGGAAAATTGAAGAGTTAGATATTGGAGGGATTAGCGTGGCCGTTCCAAAGCAAAAAAGAAGCAGAAGCAGGACTCACTTGAAGCGAGCAAAAATGTATAGCTCAATAAAGGTCGCTGTTTCTACGTGCCCAAACTGCGGTGAACCAAAACAGCCACACAGGGTTTGTCTACATTGTGGCTACTATGGAGGAAGACAGATTCTTGAGATCGGTGAGTAATAAATGCAAAGCATAAGAATTGCCCTCGATGCCTTTGGTGGAGATAATGCTCCTCAGGTCAACGTAGACGGTGCCTTTCTTGCTTTGAAGGAGTTTCAGGATCTCGAAATATTACTGGTAGGCAGAGAAGAGGATCTCAAACCTCTGATAAAAGAATCTCCTGAGACCTCAAGAATTTCAATAGTAGATGCCAGAGAGGTTTTTCCAATGTCGGAGAAACCTTCTCTTTTGCTGAGGAAAAAAGAGACTTCTCTATACAAGGCAGCTATTCAAGTAAAAGATGCGAATGCCGATGCTCTGGTATCTGCAGGTAACACCGGTGGAGTGCTTGCAGCGGCGCTCTTTGTCGTGGGCAGAATCAAGGGTGTCGATCGTGGAGCAATTGCGGTTCTTGTTCCTTCCAAGAATGGCTTCACCATACTGATCGATGCGGGAGCAAATGCCGAGGCGAGGGCAGAACACTTGAGGGATTTCGGCACTATGGGTTATGAGTACGCAAAACTCATGGGGAGAGAAAAACCGAAGGTAGGGCTGCTCAATGTCGGAGAAGAGCAGGAGAAGGGAACGGAACTCACGAAACTTGCCTTTGATTATCTCAAGAATGATCTGGGCGACTCCTTTGCGGGAAACGTCGAAGGCCGCGACATCAATTATGGAGACGTTGATGTCGTAGTTTGCAGCGGGTTTGACGGCAATATCGCGATGAAGACTATGGAAGGAACGGGCAAGTTGATTTCCGCCACGCTTAAGAAAGAGATCAAGAAAAGTGGTCTTTTTGGAATTATAGGTGCTCTCTTTCTCAAACGTGCGCTCGGAAGACTGAAAAAAACGATGGATCCCAGCGAATATGGCGGGGCATTCATTCTCGGAGTCAAGGGAGCGGTTGTCAAGGCTCATGGAAATTCAAACGCCCTTGCAATAAAGAATGCAATCAGAGTCGCCTACCAGGGAGTGAAAGGCGACTTGATAAAAAAGCTAGAAGAGAAACTCGGGGGAAAGTGATTTGTGCGGAATAGTCGGGATGGTAGGGAAAGACCTTACTATAAGGAAGCTTGTCGATGCCTTGAAAAAGCTCGAATACAGGGGTTATGATTCTGCCGGCGTCGCAGTTAACAGTCGTGACGGTCTCCGGGTAATGAAGGCCGTTGGGATGATTTCCTCCCTCGAGAAGCTTCTTGGGGACGATCTCGACTCGAGTGTAGTTCAGGGAATTGCCCATACCAGATGGGCGACTCACGGAGGCCCCTCCGATTTCAATGCGCACCCTCATACGGATTGCACCGGAAAAATTGCAGTTGTGCACAACGGGATTATCGAGAACTACGATGTTCTTCGTCTCGATCTCGAGAAAAAGGGGCATATCTTCAAATCTGTGACTGATACAGAGACTATCGCCCATCTCATCGAAGAACACTATTCGGGAGATATAATTTCCGCAGTCAGACATGCTCTGCTGGATCTTGAAGGCGCCTACGCTATCGGCGTAGTTCATCAGGATCATCCCGACGTAATTGTCGCAGCAAGAAAAGGCAGTCCTCTCGTTGTAGGATCTACCGGGGAGAGCGGGTTTCTCGCCTCAGATGTCACACCTTTATTGAAGTATATAAGAGACGTATACTTCGTCGATGATGGAGAGTTCGTGGTTATTCGCCCGGAAGGCATAAGCATATCCAGAATGGACGGAACGAGCGTCAGAAAACCCTCCACCAGGATAACCTGGAGTGAAGACTCTGCGGAAAAGAGCGGTTACGAGCACTTCATGCTCAAGGAGATATTCGAAGAGCCCCAGACTTTGAGGAATGCCCTGATGGGCAGGATACGGGGTGGCGTGCCGAACTTCAATGAGATCGAGCATTTAAGAGAGGAAATAGAGAAGGCCAGATCGCTCACTATTCTTGCATGTGGTACGAGTTTTCACGCCGGATTGGTCTTTCAAAGATTTCTGCAGGATTACACTGAAATAAGAGCCGAGGTTGAAGTCGCTTCAGAATTTCGATACAGAAGATTGCAGGAAGGGTTTAGCGATCTTGTGGTCGCGATTTCACAATCCGGAGAGACGGCAGACACTCTTGAGGGCATTAGGAAAGCAAAGAAGCTTGGAACAAAGATCATTTCCCTTACAAATGTCGTTGGGTCAACTATCTCAAGAGAAAGCGATGCGGTAATCTACATAAATGCCGGTCCCGAGATAGGTGTTGCTGCCACTAAGACTTATGTTGCCCAGCTGGCGGTCTTGCTTCTCCTGGGAGCGGCCATTGCCGACATTGCCGGTAGAAGCGGGTTCGACATCCCGAAGATCGTAAACGAGCTGGAAGGAATGCCCACCGTATTCGAAAATACTCTCCCAACAGCAGACGAGCAGTGTAAGAGATTGGCGGCCGAACACTCGGATTATAAGCATTTCATGTACATAGGTAGAGGATATAGCTACGCATCCGCTCTTGAAGGAGCTTTGAAGCTCAAAGAGATAAGCTATATTCACGCCAGCGGTTATCAGGCCGGAGAACTGAAACATGGGCCGATTGCGTTGCTTGACAAAGACTTCCCGGTCTTTGCAATTGTCCCCGAAGACGAACTGAAGTCGAAGATGATTTCAAATATCATGGAGACACGGGCTAGAGACGCCA
>ENA-UPTA01000330-UPTA01000330.1-activated-sludge-metagenome-genome-assembly--contig:-NODE-330-length-55943-cov-8.197753_pt1 | contig 55943 bp, 35 predicted proteins | sample MGYA00238184_ERZ773361 | MGnify/ENA primary metagenome ERZ773361 (study PRJEB29100, sample SAMN05720205) | activated sludge metagenome | isolation source: anaerobic digester from wastewater... | reverse complement strand
GCTCGCTCCTGCGAAAGCCCCGGCGGACCGCCCTCACGGTCGCCGGCGTGGCGCTGGCCGCCGCCACCTACATGCTCCTGATCTGGCTCGGGCAGTCGCTGGTCCGCGAGATCCAGAGCACCGTCAACCTGCTCGGCAGCGAGCTGACGGTGCAGCAGGCCGGGGTCGGATTTCCCGAAATGTCCTGGGTGACCCGCGAGCAGATGCACGCGCTGCAGACGATCCCCCACGTCACCGGCTCGACGACCGTGGCGCTCACGGTCAGCCGCCTGTACGGCGGCGCACACTTCTTCATCTTCGGCCTCGGGCCGGGCCGGCCCGAGGTGCCCGGGATGAAGATCGTCAAGGGACGGGCGCTCGAGCCGGGCGCGAACGAGGTCATGTTCGGCTGGCGTGCCGCCGAGACGATGCGGCTTGAGGTCGGGAAGGTGGTGGAGATGCGGCGGCGCCGCCTGGAGGTGGTCGGGATCTTCGACACCGGCCGCTCCCTGCTCGATCGCGGCGCGATCTTTCCGATCGCGCTGGTCCAGGACATGTTCCGCCTCGGCGGCCGCGCCAACTTGGTGTTTCTCGAGCTCGACAGCGCCGCCCACCGGGACCGGGTCCAGGAGGAGATCGCGACCCGCTACCCGGAGCTCGAGGCGAGCCCGACCGACAGCTGGACCTCGCTCTACCGCCAGGTGGCGACGGTCGATCAGTTCGTCGAGCGGCTGGCGCTGGTGGCAATGCTGATCACGATCCTGGGAGTGTCCAACGTGCTCACGTTCAACGTCAGCGAGCGCACGCAGGAGATCGGACTGCTGCGGGCGACCGGCTGGCGGCGGTGGCGGCTGGCGGCGACGATCGTCGGCGAGGGAACGGCGCTCGCCGCGCTGGGCGCGGTGGTCGCGGTCCCGCTCGCCAAGCTGGTGATCCTGTCGCTGCCCTTGATCAGCACCTTCGGCTTCGCGGACGATCCGCGGATTCCCCTGCACGCGATCATTGCAGGCATCGGCCTGACCATGCTGTCGGGCGCGATCGGCAGCCTGCCTGCCGTGCTCCATGTGTTGAGGGTCGAGCCGGCCGAGGCGCTGCGCGCACAGTGAACCGCTACGGGGCGGCGGCCGAGGCCCACGCCAGGTCCCGGGATGCGGGCGTGTCGACGGGTTTCTTCGACGAGCTGTCGACCCGCGGCTGGCGGCGGGCGGCGCGGCGGGGTCGCCGTTCGAGAACGTCGCTGTAGGCGCCGAGCACGCCCTTGAACGCTCGCTCCCAGCTGCGGCCTCGGGCGAGGTCGCGGGCCGCCTCGGACAGTCGCGGGCGGGGCGCGTCGACCATCCGCACCAGCGACCGCCCCAGGTCGACAGGGTCGCCAGCCTCGAACAGCAGCCCGGCTTCGCTGCCGGCGAGCAGCTCGGCAATCGCACCAGCGTTCGCCCCTACGACCGGGCAGCCGCTCGCGAGCGCCTCCAGCACGGCCAGGCCGAAGGTCTCCGCGACGCCAGGCGCCACCAGGAAGTCGGTGCTCGCGTGGAGGGCCGCGAGGCGGGCGGGCTCGTCGATCTGCGGCACCCAGTGCAGCCACGGACGGTCCGCCTCGAGCCGTGCGATCTCCGGGCGCAGGGGGCCGTCACCGACGAGCACGAGCTCGAGCGGGCGCTCGCATCGAGCCAGCTCCATGGCGGCCACCAGCGTCTCGACCCCTTTCTCCCGCGACAGGCGCGCCACGCAGAGACACCAGGGATGGCCGCCACCGACGCCGAGCTCGCTCGCCAGGGCGCAGCTCCGGCGAGAGGGGTGGAACTGCTCGAGGTCGACTCCGAGCGGTGTGTGGTAGAGGTGTGGCACGCCGAGCCTCTCGAGGCGCCGGAGGGTGCCGGGGACGGCGACGCAGGTGCCGTCGAGCGCGCGGTAGGTCGCCCGCATGTGGCGCTCCGCGATGCCGCCGATCAGCGGGCCGAGGGGCAGCCCGGTGCGGGCCTGCAGCCGGTCGCCCCAGGGCCTGAAGTAGGCGCGCGGGTAGTCGGCGTGGAGAAAGCCGACGCAGCGGATCCCGAGCGATCTTGCCATTGGCACCACCATCGGCGGCAGCAGGTAGGGGCTGCCGATCTCGACGATGTCCGGCGCCTCGTCGCGGAGGATCCGCCAGATCCGTCCTGGCCGCACGAGCGCGCGGTAGCTGGGCTGCCCCGGCACGCGGGGCCCGGCGAGCTCGTAGATGCGGGTCGCGCCCTGATCGAGCGTCTGGTCGACCGACGAGGGCAGCACCAGCACGTGGCGCTCGATGCTGAGCCGCGGCAGCCAGCGCATCTTGTGGCGCAGGTAGGTGCGGACCCCGCCTCCGGTCGAGGAGTAGAAGTTGGTGAGGTCGAGCACCTTCATGACAGGCGATCCCAGTCAGCCCGCGTTGGCCGGCGCCGGCTGACGGCCCTCCAAATGGCGTCGCACGGAGCCAAGCGAGGAGAGACGGAGCTCAGTCGGGGACTGCATAGATGGTGATGATCGGATTGTGTTGGCCGTAGGACTGGCACGGGAATCGCGGCTCGAACCTCCGGACCAGCACGAGACCTCGTTCCAGACGATCGTACGCCTCGAGCGCCTCTCGCGACAGCGGGGTCGATCGACTGCTGAACCGGTAGCGATTGTGGTCGAAGCTCGAGGTGACGACGAAGTCGACCCCGTGATTCTGAAGGGCCGCGACGGTCTTCCGCTCGATGTTGTTGAAGTAGTTGACCTGGAACCGACTCGGATCGAGCCCTTGCGGGCAGAATCGGCGACGTCCCATGAAGATCCTCGAGCCGTCCGGCAGGTTGTCCTCGATCCAGGCCGCCGCCTGATCGCGGGTATCCGGTCGTGCGCCGTCCGCAACCAGAATGCTGGTCACCAGGGGGACGGCGCCCAGCGCGATCCCCATGCAGACTGCGGCGGGTCGATGCCAACCACCCCGTGCGAACCGCCGCCACAGCTCGCCGAGGGCGTACGCCGCCAACACGACCGCCAGTGGATATATGAAGTGAAGGTATCTGGCCGGAAACGGGAAGGGCTTCGCCGGCGAGCTCTCGAGGACGAGATACGAGAAGACGACGGTGATCGCCAGCAGCGATGCCGGCCGGTTTCTCTGGACGAACGCCAGAACGACGCCGCAGAGGAACAGCAGGGTGACCGGGACGGTGATCCCGGGGGCGATCGCATGGCGCAGAAAGAACATCCACCAGTGATCCCGCCCGGTGATGACGGTGCCGTCGTGGTGGCCGACGGATGCATAGCTGAGCTGATACCGGACTCCGTCGGAGAAGGCTCCCCATTCCGTCAGGGCGTGGTGGTTGAAGATCAGGAACCCCGCGGCAACGAGCAGCGGCGTCAGCAGCGTCTGCCAGCGCAGGAGACCGCGAAGGCGGCCGCTGTCCTCTGACTTGAGGGCCACTAGGAAGTGGGTCACCAGGAGCATCGGGACGAGCAGGACCCCGGTGTACTTCGCGCCGATCGCCAGTCCGACCAGCAGTGCGGCGGCGAGCGAGAGCGCCGTTCGTCGGGAGACGACGTACGCAACCATCGCCAGCATCGCCGCCGTGGACCAGAGCATGAGCGGGATGTCCTCCTTGAGATAGACGGTCCCGACGACGTTGGCCGGAGCGACGGCAAACAGATAGGCCGCCCACAGGGCGGGTCCGGCCCGGTTCGTGACCAGGCGGCCGAGGTGAAAAACGAGCACGGCGACGACCAGGGACATGACGATGAGGTAGGCGTTGAACCCGATCCGCATCGTCCGATCGCTCGGGTGGAAGCCCAGGACGCTGACGGTCCGCCAGATGCCTGCATAGCTCCTCAGCAGGAACATCGGCTGCCGGTAGAGCAGATGACGCCGGTAGGCAGGGAGGTGGACATCCCCCTCGAGGGCGAGCGACCTGGCAGATGCGAACTTCTTGTCGGCATCATCATCAACCGAGATTGCGAGGGGCCGGTCCAGCCCGTGGGTGACGTTCCAGAACCTCAGTCCGGCGGCCAAGACCAGGATCAGGATGAGGAGCAGGCGACTGTTCTTCTCGGCCCAACACGCCGGGCCCGCGCGCGATTCACTTGCGGGTCGCTCGTCAGGTGGCAACGCCATGTCATCGCCCTCTCAGGGCTGGGGGCGCCCTGACCGGCGCCTGTCAGGTGGGATCCGCTCGAGCAGGCTGCCAACCGCTCCCGAACGACTCCGATCCAGCTCGGCGTACAGGCGGTCGAGCTCCTCCGCGTTGAACTCCGCGACCGGGCCGGCAGGCTCCCTGCCGTAGATGGCGATGGTCGTCTGGCCCCGGAACGCGACCTTTCCGACGAGAGAGTACCCGCTGCCGACGTGGCGTCCAGATCTCCGGCTTCGGGGGGCTGCCGCCTGGAGAATGTAGTCTGCTTGTCGGCTCGGCTGGGGGCTCTGTCGGAGATAGAAGGTCGTGATCTTGAGCTCCTCGTTGCTCTGATAGGAGCCGCTCAGCCGTCCGGTTCTGAAGAGATAGCCGACAGTCTTCCACCCCCGGTGGTGCGGAAAGCCGAAGGCATGGAGCCTGGGGAACTCCGGCCGAGACGTGGCTGACAGGTACTCGGGATCGTTGTCCACGAATGCCCTGCACACGTGAGACACGGTCAGCACGGCTGCGGCTCCTAGAAGGACAGCCGTCGTCAGCCCGAGAGCCCGGCGTCGCCCTGATTCCCGGCGGGTCGCCTGCCAGGTGAGCTGCATGCCTCGTCCAGCCAGGGGGAGCAGTGGGAAGAGGAGGGTGTGCAGATGATCCGTTGGTGTGTCGCTGGCGACCGCGTAGAACAGGAAGAACGGCAGGAACCAGACCACCATCAGGGCCTCTGGGAGCGACGGCCGGCGCAGGAACGCGAGGGCGGAGAGCAGGGCCAGGGCGGCCAGATAGGGAATCGAGGTGTAGAGGCTCCCGTACCTCCAAAGGGACTCCAGGTGGAAGTGGAGAGCGGCCGCCTCACCCGGGCGGAACGGGCTCGCCGGATTCTCGTTCAGAAGCTGCGTGAGGAGGGACGCGTCGAGGAAGAAGGGCAGATAGAAGGGCGCGAGCACCGCGAAGAGCAGCCCGATGGCCGCAACCGAGCTCGCGGCTTTCGGCCGCAGAGCGGGCGAGCGAAGCGCCGCGAGAAGAATCGCAGGGACGAACAGGACGGCGTCGAAGTGGGCCAGCATGGCGAGCCCGAACATCGCAACGCCGGCGAGGAGGTTCCGCCTCGCGTCGTGGGCGCATTGCGACCTCGCCATCCTCCACAGGAAGAAGGTCGCCGTGAGCAGGGCGAGGGCGGTCACTGACTGGTACTGCACGCCGCGGCTGAAGGCGATCATGAACCCGTTGAGCGCCGCCAGGTACCCGGCCACCAGGCCGGCGGTGAGGCTGCCGAAGAGCTCCCAACCCAGCCGGTAGGCCATCCAGACGCTTGCCAGGCCGGCGAGGGCGAAGGGGTACCGGATCACCGTTTCATCGAGCGTGTCCGTCAGGAAGTAGGTCATCGCCGGGATGAGAACCTGCGCCGGGGGCCTCGTGAACGGCGTGAGCTGCGGGTGGAGGAGTACGGTGCTGTCTCCATGGACCACCTGAAGGGCGTTGACGAGGCAGTTTCCCGCCTCGTCTCCGAGGAACTCCGAGTATCCCAGGTGCACGAAGCGGAGGGCGGCGGCACCCGTCATCATCAGGACGAGGAGAAGGGTGATCCGCCGGTCGCGGCGGGCAGCTCCCGGTCTGGGTCCCGATTCCTTGAGGAATGCGATCAGCGCGAGCGAGATCACCGGGAGAAAGAGGGCCATGCGCAGCGTGAGGCGGTCGACGAGGTGGGTCAGGAGCATGAAGACCGCGCAGTAGACGAGCATGCTGAAGCCGGCTGCAACGCAGGCCCGGGTCACGGGGTCGAGCTCACCCCTGGGGGCGAACAGATAGCTCAACGCCAGGCCGGGAAGCAGCGCCAGCAGCATCAGGCCGGTGACGCAGCGGATGGGACCGGCATCGACCAGGACATTCAGAGTCAGGCAGACAGTGGTCGCGGCCAGGATGATCCATCCGCCTCGGTGCCATCCCGCAGGGGCTGCGATCCTCACCTGCGGCCTTTCGGCGATGCTGATCGCGGGCGTCGCGGCAGGATGACGTGCACCATCTGGATCGCCCCAGAATGAAGTATGGCCCAAATCGTGTCCTCGCGCAGGCTGCCAGGTGCCCGGGTGGGGGCAGGCGGTTCACGGCCCCGGTGCCTCCGGGTGCCTGATAATGGGAGGCGTCACAGACTGCGGCCTCAGCTCGAGCGAGGACTCAGCGGGAGGGAACGTCGGCACCCGTGGCGTCAGGAGTCGCAGGGGCAGGGCATGGACGAGCCGTCGCGGCCCTTCGCATCGTGGCGATGGCCGCCGTCGTGCTGCTTCTCGTGGTGCGCTTCCACGATCTCGAGATGGACCCTCCCCGGGGATTGAGCTTCTCCACTGACCTCTTCACCGACGAGGGGTGGAAGCACAACGCAGCGGCCGCGTTCGCGCGCGGCGAGGGGTGGTTCCACGACGGCGACTACAACCCGATCGTCCACCGGCCCGGATGGCAGTGGATCTCCGGGGCCTGGTTCGTCGCCTGGGGCACGTCGCTGGGCTCCGCGCGCATGCTGGCTCAGCTGTGCTTCGCGGGGATCGTTTTTGGCGGGCTGTGGTTCTTTCGCCGTCGGGGAGCTGTCGACACTGGCCTGGGTCTGTCCCTCCTCTTGCTGCTGCACTTCCGGCTGTGGGGCTTCAGCAGGTTGGCGTTCCTGGAGGTGCCGTGCTTCGCGCTCGGCTTCGGAGGTCTTCTGCTGTGGTGGGTCTCGACCGAGCGCGAATCCTGGTGGCTGCGTACGTCCGCCTACGGCCTGCTCGCAGTGGCCCTGACCGTCAAACCAACGGCCTGGGCGTTCGTGCCGGCATTCGTGCTGCTCTTCTGGAGCGAGCGGAGGAATCGGCACTGGCCGCTGTGGAGGGAGGCGGTGGCCGCTGCTCCCATCGTGGCAGCGCTCCTCATCCTGTATGGGCTGCGGGTCAGTCATCCGGAGGACAGCCTCCAGCTTCATCGACTCAACGTCGAGCAGCGCGTCGTTGCGAGCGTCGGGGAGTGGATCGATCAGCCGGAGAGGATCTGGACATCGTGGCGCGTGCACAGCGCCCCCGGGGAGCGGTGGCTCGCGCTGCTGAGCCTCACGGCGTTCGCCTGGAAAGCCGCCCGTCGGGACCGCTACTGGGTGGGCCTCACCCTCTGCGGCTGTGCTTACTACCTCGGGTTGACGTACACGTCGTATCACCCGGCGCGCTACTTCGCGGCGCTCAGCCTCTTTGCGCTGCTGTCACTCGCCGAGCTGCTGGCACTCGCGCTGGCATCCCGGGCCAGGGTGGTGGTTGCGGTCGCGGCGTTGGGTTGGCTGCTGCTGGTCGCTGCGGAAGATGGGTCGGAGATCCACGCCGCCTGCTCCTCGCCGCGCTACACGATGCGGGACGCGTGCCGCAGCGTGCGCGAGCTGGTCGGCGCCGATGGTGTGCTGATCGGTCACACGGCCGACACCTTCGGTCTCTGTGCCGATGTGTCGAGCAGGAACAGCGCTTACGGCACCTGGTCGCTCGAACGGCGGCTTCGGGAGTGGCAGCCGACGCACTATGTCTCGTTGGGCCGGGATTGCGAGGAGATGGCGACCCTCGAGCGCCAGTTCAGGGTCGATGAGGTGGCCGCTTACCACATCTACGGCGGCGAGCCTGACGCGCATGGGAACCCCTCCGGTGGTCGCCGTATGGACCTGTATGCACTGTCACCGCGGGACGCGGGGACCGGACGCTCGCCGCCGAGGAGTTGAGCGGCAGATGTATCCGGGGCCCATCACAAACCGGACGCTGGTCGAGCGGCGGCGACTGAGCGATAGTCCTCGACGAGGCCGTCGAAGACGGTCTGCCAGGAGCGCTGCAGCGCGGACTCGCGTGCGCTCTTTCCGATCTGTCTGCGGAGCGCGGCGTCGCGGATCAGTCGATCGAGGCCATCGCGGAACTCCCGCGGGCCGCGAGTGACAAGGCCGGTGAGCCCGTCCTTGACCAGCTCCTGCGGGCCCATCCGGTCGGTCACCACGACCGGGACCCCGGAGCTCATCGCCTCGAGGACCGCGATGCCGAAGGTGTCGTTGGGCGAGGGGAACACGAAGACGTCCGCCGACGCGTACGCCCGGCTGAGCTCGTCACCGGCCAGGAAGCCGGTGAAGGTCGCTCGGGGGAGCCGGTCCTCGAGCCGTTGCCGGTACGGCCCGTCGCCCACCATCATCAGGCGGACGTCGCTCCGCTCGTGAAGAAGCTCGGCCAGCAGGTCGAGGTTCTTCTCGATCGACAGCCGGCCCACGTACAGCACCCGCACCTCGTCATGGGCTTCCCGAAAGCGGGGGTGGAAGCGATCGGTGTCGACGCCGCGGCCGAGCATGCCGACGCGGGTGGCCAGCCGCCGCTGGAGGTCGGTGCGCACCGCCTCGCTGGGCGCGAGCACCAGCCGGCACCGGTTGTAGAACCACGTCTCGTGGATCCGGATGACGCGTGCGGTGACCGCACCCGCAACGCTCTGGGGCAGCCGGAGCCGTGACGCCAGCCGCTCAGCGCGCACTCTCGCGAACTCCGGCAGCGCCGTGTGGTAGGAGCCGACCAGCGGAGCTCGCGTCCGGCGTCCGACCAGCAGGCCGTTGAGGCCCATCGATCCCGGAGTTGCGCAATGCACGACGTCGTAGCTCGAACCGCGCCCCATCTTCTGGAGCCCGCGGTGGGGAACGGCGAGGTCGAAGTCGATGTCCTCGTAGATGCGGAGCGGCATCCTGGGGCGGACGCGCACGATCCGCACCGGCCCCCGCTCCTCCACCGGGCCGCCCTGCCTCGCGTACGCGAAGATGTCGAGCTGGAGCATGAGCCGTCCGGCCCAGTTCGCGAGCTGGTGGAGGGTGGTGGCCACCCCGTTGATGCCATCGAAGGTGTCGGTGAAGAGGGCGACCCTCATCGCCTCGCTGCTTCTCCGGTTGGGTTGCTCCATCACCGTCCCCCGTTCGCCGAGGTGCTCCGGAGCGTCGGTCTCCCCCGCTCTCGACCTTCCCCGGCCCAGAATACAGCGGCGGCGGCCGCCGCCCGGGCCATGACACCGAGCTCGGCAGCGCGGCGGCGGCACGAACCTCGGCACCGAGCACCGCCCCGGACGGCGATGGTCTCCGCCCCTGCCGTTCAGAGGCCGCGGGCGTCAGCGTTGCGGCGGGGGTCGCCGACCCCGGTGAGCCGGCCGGTTGCCGGGTCGCGGTAGACGGCGTTGACGCCTCCGAACCGGAACAGCTCGAGGTACGGCGACGGGAATCGCGCCTGCACGCCCCCGTGGTAGCCCATCGCCTTGAGGGCGCGGGCGTGGCGCTCCCGGATCGGCGGGTAGATCTCGATCCCCAGCCCTTTCGAGGTGTCGCCCTCGCTCCACAGCACGCGCGGCGCCTGCACCGCCTCGACGAGCGTCATCCGCCGGTCGACGACGTTGCTGATGACGGTCGCGATGATCCCGGCGATGCGTGAGCTGCCCGCGCTGCCGAGCACCAGCAGCGGGCGGCCGTCGGCAACGACGATGGTGGGTGCGCCGTCCTGGGGGAGGATGTTCCGCGGCCGCAGGTGAGCCGGGTTCGATGGGTCGGCGCCGCCGAGCAGGGTGTTGTAGAGAAAGCCCATCTCGTGGGCGACCACCTTGTTGCCGAAGAAGCGGCCGAGGCTCTGGGTGAGAGAGACCGCGTTGCCGTCGCGGTCGATCACCGAGACCTGCACGGTCTGGCTCTCGAGCTCGGGGCGGTACTGCCTGGCGAGGAACGCGCTCTCGGGCACCGGCCGGCCGAGCTCGATCACCTTCGCCCTGCTCGCGGCGTAGCTCTTGTCGAGGTACTCCGGCTGCGCGAAGGGCTGCATCCGGGTGGAGTCCGGCATGAGGGCGCGATGGTCGTCGATCGCGATGTGGAGGGCCTCGCCCACCGCCTGCAGCCGCTCGATGCCGTCGCTGCGCAGCAGCTCCTGGGGGAAGGTCTCGAGCAGGTTGAGGCCCTCGATGACCGCGCCGCCGGCGCCCGGGGGCGGGAAGGTCAACACCTCGAGGCCGCGGTAGCTGCCGCGGTACGGCTCGAGCTCCCGCGCCCGCACCAGCATCAGGTCGGAGCGCCGGACGAAGCCGTGGCTCGCGATCATGTCGGCCTCGATCTCGGCCGCAATCGCTCCCTGGTAGAACTCCGCCGCGCCGCCGTCGGCGATCCGGCGCAGGGTGCGTGCAAGGCCCGGCCACCGGATCAGCGTGCCGGTGGGCAGTGGATCCCCGGCTTGGTCGAGGACCACCCGGGCCAGCGTCGGGCTCTGGCGCACATCGTCGAGGTACTTGAAGATCGAGGCCCGGTGGAAGGGCGTCAGCCGGTAGCCGGCCTCGGCGATCGGGATGGCCGGCTCGATGAGCTCGCGCAGCGGCAAGGTGCCGTAGCGCGAGCTCGCGAGCTCGAGGGCGGCCAGCGAGCCCGGCGTCGTGGCGAGCTCCGGGCCGAACTTCCGGTCGGCGTCGTGCAGGCGCCGGAGCGCGGGTTGCGAGACCCGGATCGGGACCGGTGCCGAGCCGTCGATTGCCACCGCCCGGCCGCTGGCCATGCGGACCAGGATGAAGGTGGCGCCGCCGAGCCCGGAGTCGCCCGGGTCGGCGGCGCCGAGCGCCACCGCCATCGCGACCGCCGCGTCGACCGCGTTGCCGCCGCGCGCGAGGATCTGCACCCCGATCTGGTTGACCTCGACCGACGTGCTCGCCACCATGCCGAGGTCGGAGGTGGCGGGCCGCGCCACGAGGCGGCGGACCTTCTCGGGTTGATCCGAGGGCCGCGACGCGATGCTGCAGGAGAGGGCGCCGGCAAGCGCCGCGGCGACGACAGCCAGACCCCCGGCCCTCAGCACAGGCAGGCTAGTGCTCATCCGTCACCAAGAAGCGGCGGCGACACGACGGCGTGGCGGCTCGCGTCAGGCGTTCGGATCGGCGCGTCACGCCCATCGTGCCCCTACTTCCTTCAGGTCGCGTTTCTCATCGGACCCGGGGCATTGGCGTCGAGGCCGGCCTGACGTCCAGGCCGGGGACGACGAGAGACGCGACCTAGAACTCATAGCGGACCGCGAGCCGGATCCGCCGGGGCGGCTGGTAGCTGGTCCTTCGGCCGAAGTCGGGATTGGGGACCCCGAAGGCATCCTCGGTGTTCTGGTCGTAGGCCAGCACTCCCTGGTGGTCGAACACGTTGAACACGTCGGCCTGCAGCACGAGCCGGCCGCGGCCGAGAGCGAGCGGGTAGTCGGCATGCACGTCGAGCGCCCACTCCAGCGGCGTCCGGCTCGCGAAGCCGTCCTCGGTGACGATGCCGCTCGCCCGCGGGGCCTCGGGGATCTCGCCGGCGCGGTCGTAGACCGGGCTTGCCGCCATCGGGGTCAGCGGCCGCCCGGAGCCGGCGAGCAGCGAGGCGCCGAGGCCGAGACCCACGTCGAACAGGTAGACGCCGTGGAGCTTGACCTGGTGGGTCCGGTCGTTGGGCAGCAGGTCCCCCTCCGCGAGATGCCGGATGTCGCCGCGGAAGCCGTACTCGGGGACGCCGATCTCGGTGTAGCTGGGGTCGTCGGGTGGGAAGTCGAAGATCGAGGTGATCGTCGGGCTGGGCTGGTCGGTCTCGCTGCGGTAGAAGCCCTCGTAGTTGCCCCACAACCGCGACCACCGGTACGACCCGAGCAGCGACCACCGGTTCGCGAGGCGCTTCGACACGGTCAAGGTCACCGCGTCGAAGCGATGGAGGGGGTCAACGAAGGCCCCGACGCCGTCCACCGTCGCCGGGTGGCCGTCGCGCGGGTTGGTCACCGCGTACTCGACGTTCTCGTCGTCGAGGTAGTACAGCACCAGGGCCGCGTTGTTGACGTCCTCGAGGACCCGCGGCATGTCGCGGTGGAGGAGCTGGACGCCGAGGGTGAGGTCGCTGCCCAGCGAGAGGTCCCCGCCGAGCGACAGCTCCCGGGTGTAGGTCAGCGCGGCCGAGGGGTCGACCTCGGCAGGCTCGGTGCCGGAGAGGATCAGGTGGCGAGTCGTGCCGAGGGCCTCCACGCCTTCCGGCACCGGGTCGGTCAGGCCCGGGTCGAAGTAGTCGGCGCGCCGCACCCGACCGCTGGTCCCGAGCAGCGACATCGCCATGTTGTTGGGGACCTTGGCGAAGAAGACGCCGGCGCTGCCGTAGAGCTTGGCCCGGCCCCTGCCGCTCGGGTCCCACACCAGCCCGAGCCGGGGCGCCCAGTTGTCGTCGAAGGTGACGCCGACGCTGTCGCCTTCGAGCCGCTGTCGCTCGTAGCGGATCCCCGCCGACACCGTCAGGCCCGCGGCCGCGGTGACGCGATCCTGCACGAAGAACCCGAGGTTGGTCGCCGAGCTGCTGCGGTCGCTCGTCAGCTCCGATCGGTTGACCCGGTAGATCAGCCCGTACTGCGGGTCCGCCAGGATCGTCACCATCGCGCCGCTCGCGGTCCGGGTGCCGTCGGACAGCAGGAACGTGGGACCGGTGATGTCCCGTGTCGACTCCGAGCCGACGTCCTCGGCGTTCAATCCGTAGCGCAGCTCGTGGCGCCCCCAGAGGTGGGTCGAGCCGGCGCGCAGCTGCAAGCTGTCACCGTCGTTTTGCCCCTCGTAGCGGCCCTTGCCGCCGACGGTCGTCGGGGGAGTGACGGTCTCATCGACGACCTGCCACTGGTCGACCGACACCGTCTCGCCGAGGTCGCTGGCGGCGTGTGCCAGTGACGCGTCGATCAGCCATCCCTGGCTCACCACTCCCTGGTAGAGGAGCCCCTGGTTGTGGCTGCCGAAGTCGAGGCCGCTGAAGGCGCTGGTGCTGTCATAGAGCATCGCGGCGGCCGACTGCGGCCCGGTGTCGCCGGTCGTCGGGTCGCCGAAGGCCGACAGCTCGAGCCGGTGCCCGGTGCCGAGCAGCACCGTCAGCTTGCCCGCGTAGGCGATCCCCTCCCGGTCGCGGTCGACCTCTCCGAGCGCCTCGAGCGGGAAGCCCTCGGGGGCGACGAAGGTGGTGGTGTCGGCGACACGGCTCGCGGCGGCGAAGTAGAAGACCCGGTCGCGGACGATCCGCCCGCCGACGGTGAAGCCGAGCTCGCTGGACGACTCGCCGACGGTGTTGACCGCCCCATCGGTCAGCTCCAGCTGCCGCCGCTCGCCCTCGAGCTGCGCTGGCGTGAGGTAGGCGAAGGCGCTGCCGGCGAAATCGTTGGTCCCGCTGCGGGTGACGGCCGTGACCATGCCGCCGGTCGACTGCTCGAGCTCGGCCTCGGCGCCGGCGCTGCGGACCTGCAGCTCCTCGATGAACTCGGTCGTGACGCCGTTGCCGAGCGGGCCGTAGTCGTTGGAGAAGACGCCGAACGCGCCATACCGGGAGTTGGTGAGGTTGACGCCATCGACCACGTACTGGTTCTCCAGGCCGCTCGCCCCGGAGATCGATGGGTTGGTGGCGCCGGCGCCGGTCGACGATGACGCCCCCGGCGCGAGGTAGAAGGTGTCGGCGAGGCGGCGGCCGACCGGGATCCGAGAGGTCAGCTCCTGGTCCACGATGAGCCCGACGCTGGTCGACCGCAGGTCGAGGAGGGGGGCGGCGGCAGACACCTCGACGGTGTCCGTGAACGCACCGGGCGACAGCGTCACCGCGATCTCGGCCCGCTGACCGAGCTGGACGTCGACCGCCACGAGCTCCGCCGGCCGGAAGCCCTGGTGCTCGACGCGCACGTCGTACCGGGCAGGGGTCAGGTGGGGTAGGAGAAAACGGCCGTCGGCGTCGGTCGTCACGGAGCTGGCACCCTGCTTCGAGATCAGCTGGACGGTCGCTCCGGCGACCGGGGCGCCGTCCGCGCCGACAACCGCGCCGGCCAGCGTCCCGGTCGTGGCGTGCTGCGCGATGACAGGTGCGGCTCCGAACGTGACCATCACGACCACGAGCAGAGCGGTGATGGCCTCCTGTGGTACCCGGGAGATAACGCCTCCTTGGGATTCTCCACCGTGGATTCTAGTCTGGAATGCCGCTCGGGTTGACGACGCTATCCCGTGTGCATCCGATCTCCGCCGGTATTCCCGGAGTCCGGCGAGGGTGGCAAGTGCGAGGAGTTGTAGTCGAGGGAGGCTGGCATGGAGACGAGGATCAACCGGCAGTGGCGACTGGCAGCGCGGCCCGAGGGAATGGTGGGCGACGGGCACTTCCGCTGGATCGAGGAGCCGGCGCCGGAGGTCGCGGCGGACGGGCAGCTGCTCGTCCGCACCCTCTACCTCTCGTGCGACCCGACCCAGCGCGGCTGGATGGCGCGCGACACCTACCTGCCGGCGGTGGCGATCGGTGAGGTGATGCGCTCGTTCGGGGTCGGCAGGGTGGTCGAGTCACGGCACCCCGCCTACGCCGTGGGCCAGCTCGTGCAGGGTCAGCTCGGCTGGCAGGACTATGCGCTGCTCGACGGCGGCTCGGCCCGGCTCAGCGTGGTGCCCGACGGCGTCCCGATCCCGATCGCGATGAGCGTCCTCGGCATCACCGGGCTGACCGCCTACTTCGGCCTGCTCGAGATTGGCCGGCCGCAGGCGGGGGAGACCGTGGTCGTCTCGGCCGCCGCCGGCGCGACCGGCTCGGTGGCCGGACAGATCGCCCGCCTCAAGGGCTGCCGGGTGGTCGGGATCGCCGGCGGTCCGGACAAGTGCCGCTGGCTGGTCGACGAGGCCCGCTTCGACGCCGCCATCGACTACCGCAACGAGGACGTCGCGGCGCGGCTGGCCGCGCTCTGCCCGGACGGCGTCGATGTCTACTTCGACAACGTCGGCGGCGAGGTTCTCGACGCCGCGCTGGCCCGGCTCGCCTTTCACGGCCGGGTCGTGGTGTGCGGCGCGATCGCGGACTACAACCGCAGCGAGCTCGCTCCGGGGCCGAGCCACTACCTCAACCTGCTGCTGCAGCGTGGCCGCATGGAGGGCTTCCTCGTCCTCGACTTCCTCGATCGAGCCGGCGAGGCGGTCGCCGAGCTCGGCCGCTGGGTGGAGGCCGGCGAGATCAAGGTCCAGGTCGACATCCAGGAGGGTCTCGAGAACGCCCCGCGCACCTTGCGTCGGCTGTTCACCGGGGAGAACCGGGGCAAGCAGCTGCTCAAGGTGAGCTGACCCAGGCTCGCGAGGCTGCTGCGATTCGTTCCCGTTCCCCTTCCCGCTCCCGCACCCGAATCGGACATGACGGGGCAGGGCAGCGCCGTCCTTCTCGAGCGCCCGCGTTGACGGTCGGCCGAGCGCGGCCCGTCGTCCCGGGAACGGGGACGGGAACGGGATCGGGCACGAAGTGACGGGGAGCCGAGCCCTGAACGCCTGGTTGGTTCACACCGGACGGCGCACCAAGTCGAGCAGGGCGGTGGTGTCGATGGTGCGGGCGCGCTCCCGGATCTGGGGCAGGTAGCGCTGCTCGAGCGACCTCGCCTCGCCGAGCAGCGAGTTGAAGGCCTCCTTGAGCCGCCCCGCGTCGAGGGTCCGCCCGCCCGCGTAGTAGCGCATCGCGACGTGGCCGAGGGCGTAGGTGGTGGCGAACGAGATGGCGGAGCCGGCCGCGGCCGAGCCGAGCCGGCGGCCGAGCCCGCCGCCGAGCGTGCCGAGCAAGCCCCCGGCCAGCCGGCGTCCGAAGCGCTCGAGGTACTGGGAGCTCAGGCCGACGCCGACCGTGGCCAGGAAGTCCTTGATGTGGCCGCGGTCGAGCTCGAAGCCGTGCGCCTTCCCGACCCTGTACACCATCTTCATCTGCAGCGGGATGATCGCGAGGGTGGCCAGCGTCTGCGGCAGCAGCTCGAGCGCGCCGTTCAGGATCGAGTAGTTGAGGATCATCCGGTCCAGCTCGGCGGTGCCGGCGGAAGGGGCCGGCGCAAGATCGACGACCGGCTCGGCGGCGAGCGAGTCCGCCTGCGACTGGAATGGCTCGACGGCGCTCTGCTCGAGGCCGAGCCCGCGCCGCAGCCGGTCGAGGAGCTCGCTCTCGGCTGCGCTGCGCGCCTCGTCGGCGTCGCACACACCGACCGCCGTCTCCCAGGTGAGCCTGCGCAGGTCCGGCGATCCGATGGCCGCCGCCGCCTGCTCGACCGAAACCCGGCCGAGCCGCACATCGTCGTGGATCGCCTGCAGGTCGACGCCGCTGTCGCGTGCGAGCGACGCGAGGGCGCGGTCGACCGCCTCGCCTTCCCGGTCGTCGGTGCGCCCGTCGGCGGCCGCTGCCATCAGGCAGATCGTGAGGATCGCCCTGGTCTCCTGATCGGTCATCGGTGTCCCTCCGGCGGCGCGGCCGTGCGGTTCCCCCGTCCCGCCGCTCGTCACCTCAACGATACGCGCTTCCGGCGGCGCCGGTTCTGTCCGGGGCCGCGGGAGGGCCGCGATCCCGGCGAGATGCGATATCCTCTCGGCCCGGTCCGCGTGACGGTGGAGGAAGCCGCATGGTCGTCAAGCCGAAGAGCTCTCGGAAGATCCCGGTCGTGCTGCTGCTGGTTGTGCCGGCGCTGCTCGTCGTCGGGCTGTGGCTCGCGCTGCGGGTCGGCCCGAAGCCGGCAATCAGCCTGGAGACCGAGTGGCCGGCGGTGGGGAGGTCCAACCTGGTGACCGCCACGTTCAGCGCGCCTGGGCGAGGGCTGGGCGCGATCCGCCTCGAGCTGTCCCAGGGCGCGCGCACCGAGGTCCTCGCCGAGCGGCGCCTCGAGGGCGGGCTCGGCCTGCCGTTCATCGGCGGCGGCACCGCCGAGGCGGCGCTCGAGGGCACGGTCGGCACCGAGGCCTTCCCGTGGTTGCAGGAGGGCGACGTGGTGCTGCGGGCGGTGGCGGAGCGGCCGGCCGGCTTGCTGCGCAGCCCGGAGCCGGTCGTCCTCGAGCGGGCGCTCGCGGTGCGGCGGCGGCCGCCGCGGCTCGAGCTCATCTCGTCCCAGCACTACGCCCGCCAGGGCGGCAGCGGGGCGGTGGTCTACCGGGTCGGCGAGACCGCGGCCCGCTCCGGGGTCCGCGCCGGCGACCTCGTCTCGCCGGGCTCGCAGCTGCCGGGCGGTGGCGGCGGCGACCGCTTCGTGCTCTACGCCCTGCCCTGGAACGTCGCCGACCCGTCGCAGGTCCGGCTGTTCGCCGAGGACGACGCCGGCAACCGCGCCGAGCAGCCCTTCCTCGACCTCTTCAAACCGATGCCGCCGCGCACCGACACCATCGAGGTGAGCGACGCCTTCCTCGAGCGGGTGGTGCCGGCGATCGCGAGCCAGACGCCGGGCTTCGACGCCTCCGGCTCGCTGCTCGACCAGTACCTGCGGATCAACGGCGAGCTGCGCCGCGCCGAGCTCGCCGAGGTCGCGGCCCTCGCCGGCGCGAGCGAGCCCGCCTTCCTGTGGTCGGGGCCGTTCCTGCAGATGCCCAACACCGCGCTCGAGGCCAACTTCGCCCAGACCAGGAGCTACCTCTACAACGGCCGCCAGGTCGACCGCCAGACCCACCTCGGGCTCGACCTCGCCTCGACCGCGCGGTCCCCGGTGCCGGCGCCCAACTCGGGCAAGGTCGTCTACGCCGGCTGGATGAGCCTCTACGGCAACGCGGTGGTGATCGACCACGGTTACGGCCTGCTGTCGCTGTGCGGCCACATGTCGGCGGTCTCGGTGGCGGCCGGCGACCGCGTGGCCAAGGGCCAGATCGTCGGCTCGAGCGGCGCGACCGGGCTCGCCGGCGGCGACCACCTCCACCTCGAGGTGTTCCTGCATGGCCAGTCGGTCGATCCGCTCGAGTGGCTCGACGCCAAGTGGCTGCGCGACAACCTGGCGACCAAGCTCCGGGTGCCGGTGGGCTGAGGAACCGGATGGCGCGGGTCGATGAGGCTGGCGGCCGCCAACCCCGCGAGCCGGACGGCGTGACGTTGGGCGACGCGCCCGCCGTCGAGGCGCGCCGGCACCTCGAGTCGGTCGCGAGCGCCGCAGAGCTGTCGGAGCGCATCGATGCCTTCGTCGACCTGGTACGGTGGGCCCGCAGCGGGTGGGACGTTCCGGCGGCCGAGGCCGGCCGGCACTTCTGGTCGCGGCACCGGGCAGGCCGGCTCGAGAACGCGGTCGCGCTGCTCGAGTCCGACGAGGAGCTGCGCCGACGCTACGTGGATGCCGTGGCGGGCGTCTTCCAGGACAGCGACGCCACCAACGCCTTCGCCCATGCCGGCATCCCGAGCGAGCGCGGCTTCCTGGCCGAGCTCGGCGAGCGGGTCATGGACCGGCTGCTGCCGCGGCCCCGCAACGACCGCGATCTCGCCACGCTGCTGCGCCGCCTGTTCCGGTCGGAGGCCGCCGTCGAGCGCTTCGACCAGATCCCCGAGCCGCTGTTCGAGCGGCTGTTTCGGCTCCACGCGCTGACCGAGCATCGCGGGGCGAGGGAGAGCCTCCGCCGGGCCTTCGCCGACGGCCTGCGGCTGCTCGCCACCTGGGCCCAGGCACAGGGGCTGTCGCCCAAGCTGCGCAAGCGCGGCCGCGAGAGCGAGGTGACGGCGTCGCCGTTCTACCGGGTCGCGAAGCTCGGCGAGGCGCTGGCCGCGCGATGGCTCGCCGGCGAAGACCTCGGCTCCGAGGCCGAGGCGTGGCGGCGGGAGTGCGGCCGCTGCCGCGACGAGCTGGCCGGCATCCACGACCGGATCGAGCGCGAGGGCGTGAGCACGCACGTGGTGTACGGAATGGAGGTGATCGAGCGGTGCCTCGCGCGGATGGAGCTGATGGTCGACGTCATGGCCGCGCCGGGCGAGCGGCAGGCCGCGACCGCGCTCCACAGGCTGCTGGCGCGGCTCGCGGGCTCGGTCCATGACGACCGCAGCGTCCGCCACCTGCTGTGGTGGACCACCCACCTGCTGCAGCGCCGCATCGTCGAGCGCTCCGGCCGCACCGGCGAGCACTACATCGCGAACACCCGCGCCGAGTACCGGCACATGTGGCTGGCGGCCGCCGGCGGCGGCCTGCTCACGGTGGGCACCGCGGCGATCAAGACCGCGATCTCGGGCTGGACCGCGCCGGACTTCGTCCACGGGCTCCTCTACGGCCTCAACTACGCCGTGAGCTTCCTGCTGATGCAGCGCTTCGGCCTGGTCCTCGCCACCAAGCAGCCGGCGATGACCGGGGCGGCGCTGGCGACCATCGTGCGCGAGCGCCGAGGCGCCGAGCGGGCGGACGAGATCACCGAGGTCGCGGCCCGGATCACCCGCTCGCAGCTCGCCGCCGTGCTCGGCAACCTGCTCGTCGTGGGCGCGGGGTCCGCGGTCTTCGTCGTCCTTTGGTCGCTGCTCTTCGGCAGGCCCTTCCTGGCCGAGGCCGAGGCGGCGGAGGTTTACAAGGCCCTGAGCCCGGTCAACTCCCTGACCGTGTTCTACGCCGCGCTCACGGGGGTTATCCTGTGGCTCGCGAGCGTGATTGGCGGCTGGTTCGACAACCTCTGCGTCTACCACCGGCTGCCACTGGTGGTTGCCCAGCACCCGGCGGGCGAGCGCCTCGGCCGCGAGCGGATGGCGCGCTGGGGCGAGTCGCTCGAGCGCAACGCCGCCGGCTGGGCGACCAACGTCTCGCTCGGCTTCATGCTCGGCATGACGCCGGCGATCGGTCACTTCCTCGGTTTTCCGCTCGACGTCCGCCACGTCACCCTCAACAGCGGCGTGTTGTCGCTGGCGACCGCCTCGCTAGGCCGGGGCTGGTTCGAGGAGGGGATGTTCCTGCGCGGCATCGCCGGCGTCGCGGTGATGTTCGTGCTCAACTTGTCGGTGAGCTTCCTGCTCGCGCTTGTCACCGCGGCCCGCGCTTACGAGCTGCCGCCGACCGGGGTCAGGGAGCTGCTGCGCGGCCTCTACCGCCGCTTTACCACCGCGCCGCGCGACTTCCTGCTGCCGCCGCGCCGCGACCCGCCGATCTCGTAGGGGCCGAGCCGCGTGCCGGAGGAAAGCGTCATGGCCGCCTCACACCTCGAACCGATCCCATTCGTCCTTGACCCGCACCATGAGCTGTTTGAAGCGAGGCTCGCCCCGCAGGCTCGCGAGGAACGGGTCGTACTCGTTCAGGAACGGGTGGTTGACCATGCCTAGGTCCACGTCCCGCTCCAGCCAGTCGAGGGCCGCCTCCCGCTCATCGATCAGGGCGTAGCATTCGGCCACCCAACACGCGTACTGGAAGTCGTGCCGGGATGGCCCCTCCGAGGCCGACTTCAGGAAGGCCATGGCCTCGGCTCGATTCCCTTCGAAGCCATGCTTCATGCTGAGGCCGATGTTCGAGAAGACCGTGCCGGGCTGCTCGCGGGCGAGCTCGCCGAACACCGCCCCAGCCTGGTCACGTTCGCCCAAGTACGCGAGGCTCAGGCCATAGGCGAACTTGATCGTGGGGTCGTCCGGGAACTCCCGGTTGATTTTCTGCAGGACTTTGCGAGCCTGCTGGAACCTGCCCTCCCAGAGCCGGTTGAACCCGAGGTGGAAATGGGCCGCGGGGTTCAGCGGATCGAGCCGCGCGGCGCGCTCCTCGAGGGGGACGACCGTCCGGGTCTGGCCCAGGCTCCCCAGAAGACAGCTGAGGAAGTAGAGCGCATCGAAGTCGTCGGGGTTGGTGTCGAGCACTCGCTTGAGGTGCCTGATCGCTTCTCTCGGCCGGTCCGGGAAGCGCAGCACCCCGAGCACGAAGTGGACCTGCGGGCATTCGGGATCGAGGGCGAGGGCCTGGCCGATCCAGCTGTCCGCTTCCCGCCGGCGATCCTCGTAGTTCGTCGACCCCAGATTGAGGTGCTGGAGCTGGACGTACGCCAGGCCGGCGAACAGGACGGCGTTCGGGCCGGTGATCTCGAGGCCGCTGTGCAGGTACGTGAGCGCCCGGTCGAGCCCGGCCCGGGTCCACTTCAGGATCTCCTGCCTGGCCTTGAGGTAGAACTCATACGCGAGGGCGTTCGGGATCGGGTGCTGCGCGAGACGCTCCGCCTCCTCCGGGGTCAGTTTGACCTTCAGTGCATCCACGATGGAGCGGGAGACCTTCTCCTGGATCGCGAACACGTCGTCGAGAGTTCCGCCGTACTTTTCCGCCCACAGGTGGGCGTCGCCGGCGGCGTCGATGAGCTGGGCCGTGATGCGGAGGTTGTTGCCGGCCCTGCGGACGCTGCCCTCCAGCACGTAGCGGACATCGAGCTCCCGGGCAATCGCGGGGAGCGGCTGGGTCGTCGCCTTGTAGTGCATCGCGGAGGTGCGTGAGATCACCCGCAGCGATTGCAACTTGGAGAGATCGGCGATCAGCTCCTCGGTCAGGCCGTCGGCGAAGAACTCGTTGTCCGGGTCGGGGCTCAGGTTCTCGAAGGGCAGGACCACGATCGACTTGATTGTGGACTCGACGATCGGCTGGCCGGTGCGCAGCGACTCGGCAACCGCAGCGAGGGCCAGGGCGAGGTCGTGGGCCGAGGAGAAGCGTTCCTGAGGGCGTTTCTCGAGGCAGCGCCGAACGATCCCTTCGACGCCCGACGGCAGCGACCGCCCCAGAGTGCTCAGCGGCTCCGGGTCCTCGTTGACGATCCGGTACGAGGCCTCGTAGAAGGTCGCGCCGGGAAACGCCCGCTTGCCGGCCAGCAGCTCGTAGAGGATTGCGCCCAGGGCGAAGACGTCAGCCCGATGATCCGCGACCTCTCCCCGCACCTGCTCCGGGGCCATGTAACCGGCCGTGCCGAGAATCGTGCCGGCCTCGGTTGGGGGGCCTGCCGCAACGGTCTCACTCTCGGACCCCAGCGTCGCAGGATGGATCAGCTTCGCCAGCCCGAAATCCAGCACCTTGACCCGCCCATCACGGGTGAGAAAGAGGTTGGCCGGCTTCAGGTCCCGGTGCACGATGCCCTTGGCGTGCGCGGCGGCCAACCCATGGGCGGCCTGGACGGCCCACTCGATCGCGGTGCGGGCCGGGGCCGGGCCGGCGGCCAGCCGCGACTGCAGCGACTCGCCCTCGAGCAGCTCCATCACGACGTACGGCGAGCCCTCGTGAGTGCCGATGTCATGGATGGCGCAGACGTTGGGGTGGCTGATCGAGCCGGCGGCCCGCGCCTCCTGCTCGAAGCGCCGGATGCGCTCTGCCGAGCCGCTGAGCTCGGCCGGGATGACCTTGATCGCGACCTCCCGTCCGAGTCGAGGATCGTGGGCCCGGTAGACCTCGCCCATGCCGCCGGCGCCGATCGCCGCGACGACCTCGTAGGGGCCGAGCCGCGTGCCGGAGGAAAGCGTCATCCGATCAGCGCCTCAAGCGTCTCGTCCGATGGAGGAGGAGCCGACAACCACTGTACACCAAGCGGTGAGGCGGGTGGGGCTCAGGCGGCAACCGAGCTGACGGTGTCGGGTCAGGCCGCGCAGGCCCCGGATTGGTCCCGCTCGTTTCGCTCCAAGGCGTCAGCGTGGCACCGTCGACGTGCGCTGACGGAGATACCGGAGATCACGGCCGCGAGCTCGCCTGGCCAGGCTGTGGTCGTTTGATTCCGGAACCCCGACGACGTAAAATGCTTGCGTGGAACGTGTTGTCAACAAGACGAGGTCCTTCGAGCAGGCTGCCGAATGGGACGTTCGACAGCAGGTTGCGATGACTCCACGCCAGCGCATGCGGATTGCACGGGAGTTGAAGGAGAGGGCCTACCCGAGCAACGCCAAGGATGTAAGGGCGTGGCACCGGAGCTGATCGATTCTTCGAGCTTTTCGCCTGACGTCCAGGAGTTCCTGAGGCTGCTTCACGTCCACGATGTCAGGTATATGATCGTGGGCGGCGAGGCGGTGATATTCTACGGCCACGCCCGCCTGACCGGCGACGTCGACTTCTTCTACGACATCGACTTCGACAACGTTCGCCGCCTGTTCGCGGCCCTTGATGAGTTCTGGGAGGGATCAGTTCCGGGACTGGGTCATCCCGAGGAGCTAGCAGATAGTGGGTTCATCGTCCAGTTCGGCGTCCCGCCGAATCGCATCGATTTGATGAACCGGATCGACGGCGTGAGGTTCGACGAGGCGTGGCAGACTCGCACGGTGGTGCCACTGGAGGTCGGCGAGCACGTCGTTCCAGTGAACTATGTTGGGCTCGACGCCCTAATACGGAACAAGAGAGCGGCCGCCCGTCCGAAGGACATGGATGACCTTCCGTACCTCACAGAGGCGCTTCGTGGCAAGGGCCGCAGCGATTGACCGTTCGTCGAGTCCCGGACTTAGCAGACTTGTCCTCAGTCGGCGACTGAACCGAGCAAACGAGATGATGGCGTCCCAACAGAGGAAATGTTTGCTTTTCGCCTCGAGTTGTGTCAGGGTGACGTGTTCGCGTCGCGCCACCCGACGTCAGGGTGGTGGCAGGCGCGGACTTCACAGGGTCGCCAGATGACCCGTACGGCAGTCCCCCGGCAGTTCTCCCGTTCATAAGTCAGCCGGAAACGAACCGCAGCGCATAGCGACCTGCTGTCGTGTGCCTGCGGAGAGAAGCAGTCCTCGGTATGGGCTTTCAGGCCGGCCACCGTGGCTGGCCAGCGATTCGGCGGGCAGCGGGCCCGCCATGACGGAACGAAGGGAGGGCGCCGGCGGGAGTCAGCGCCTCCAAGGAAAGAGAAGGAAGAGATGTCGAAGAAGCTGTTTGTTGGGAGCTTGAGCTGGAACACCGATGACCGCAGCCTGCGGGAGGCGTTCTCGCCGCACGGCGAGGTCACCGAGGCCGTCGTGATCACCGACCGTGACTCGGGTCGCTCCCGCGGTTTCGGGTTCGTGACCTTCGCCGATGGCGAGGCCGCCGCGAAGGCGGTCGCGGCCCTCAACCAGACCGAGCTCGACGGGCGGACCATCAGGGTGGACATCGCCCAGGACAAGGACCGCGACCGCGACCGTGACCGCGGAGGCTACGGACGGCAGGGTGGCGGCGGCAGCCGCTGGTAGCACCGGCCGCGAGCCCGGGCTTCCTCCCTCGTGGAGGGAGCCCGAGCACGTTCACGGCCTTGCGAGTGAATGTGATGGTCGATGCCGAGGCGCTGTCCTCGGGACTCGACCGTGGTCCGGCCGCCGTGGCCGGCCCCCACACGAGCGGGTGGAATCACCGCGTCACGTTACGGGACGGAGCGCACCATGCAGCGGTGGCGCCTTCCGCGACAAGAAAAGGAAACGACCATGTCCCAGAAGCTTTATGTGGGGGGGCTGAACGCCGCCACCAACGACGCTCGGCTGCGTGAGGTGTTCGCCGAGTACGGCGAGATCACCGAGGCAAAGGTCATCACGGACCGCGATTCCGGCGCATCCCGGGGATTCGCCTTCGTCACCTACACGGACTCCGAGTCCGGCGAGAAGGCCATCAGCGCCAGGAACAGCTCCGAGCTCGACGGGAGCACGATCACCGTGAGCGTAGCGCGGGCTCGCGCGGAATCCGATCGCGGCCGCTTCGGCCGGTGACAAGGGGCCACTGGCCCCTGCAGATTGAGAGACGACGCCCCTCGGCAACGAGGGGCGTTGTCTATAGGGACCGATCAGCGCCGGAGTACTCCGACCAGGCCGCCGGAGACCAGGGCCGTGAGGTCAGAAAGCACGCCCGGCACCGCCGACCCGCCAGGGCAGGCCAGGAAGCGCGGCCGCCATCGGGGATCGAACTTGTCCTTGTACTGGCGCAGCCCCTGGAAGTTGTAGAAATGCTCACCGTAGCGGTACAGGAGAACGGCGAGCCGGTTCCAGAGCGGCGCAAACGGCCCGCTGCGCAGGCCGGCGAACGGCGCCATGCCCAGACCGAAGAAGGAATACCCCTGCTCCTGGCCCCACAGCATGAGGTTGACGAACAGGTAGTCCATGACGCCGGCCGGGGCGTCGGCTCTGAAGCGCATCAGGTCGATGGACAGCTCGCCGCCCGGTGCGCCCGGCCACAGGTTGGCGAAGGCCACCACGCGATTCTCGCTGCGCACGACCGCGACCGGCTGCTGCCGCAGGTACGCCTCGTCGAAGCGACCGAGCGAAAAACGCTTCTCTCGCGTGCTCTTCGAGGTCAGCCATGCGTCCGACACCGCGCGTAGCTCCGGAAGGAGTGCTGGGACCGCCTCCGGCGGCATGATCGCGAACGACCACCCCTCACGCTCGAGCTTGTTCAAGCTGTGACGCAGCCCTTTGTGCTCCCCACCATAGAGGGAGAAGCGTGAGAGGTCGACGCGCGCCTCCTCGCCGATCTTGAGCACGGTCAGGCCGAGGTCGAGGTAGATCGGCAGGTTTTCCTCGCCGACCTCGTAGAAAACGGTCCAGCCGCCGTGGCGGTCGGCGAGCGTGTGGAAGTGCCAGATCAGCTCCGCGTGCTCCTCGCTCGGGCCCACCGGGTCCCCCATGGCCACCCAGCTCCGCTGCTGGACCGCGTACATGACGAAGGCCGCCCTGGAGTCGGCGATCAGGAAGCGCTTATCGCCGAGCAGCGCTAGGTGGGCTGAGGCTGCCGGCGAGCTTGCCACCAACTCGCGGACCAGTGCCCGCGTCTCGTCGCTCGCGGCCGCCTCCCGCGGCGCTGCAGGGCCGAGCAGGCGCACGATGCCGAGCGACACCAGGCCGATCGCGACGGCGAGGGAGGAGCGCAGGAAGCGAGAGGCGTCGCCGTGAAGCTCGAACTGCCACCACAGCTCGCTCGAGTAGTCGACGTGGCGGTAGGCGAAGAGGCCGATCCACACGGCGCCGATCACGAGCATGGCGAGGGCGGCGAGCCAGGCACCCGAGAACGGTTCGCTGAGCAGGGCGGCGCGGCGGTAAAAGGCCCGCCTCGCAGGGAGCAGTGCCGCCAGCATCAACGCCAGGAAGACGGCCGCCTCGACGTGGAGACCGCGCAGCAGCGACAGGACGACGCTCAGGGCGAGCAGCCCACTGGCCAGGTAGTACGCGACCTCGAGCCGTCGGCGCAGTCCCCAGGCAAGGACGATCAAGCCGATGCCAATCAGGCTGCCGAGGAAGTGGGACAGCTCTAGGACGGCGAGGGGAACGAAGTCGGCCAGCCAGTGCAGGCGGGCCGGCGCGGCCGGTACGGAGCCGAACACGAGCATCGCCGCGCCGCCGAGGAAGGTCAGGACTGCGAGGAGGTGTGGCTCCACCGCCGGTAGCCAGCTGCCGACGATCTTGACCGCCTTGCCCAGCTCCTCCCGCCGCTGGTGCAGCTCGAAGGCGAGCAGGAGCAGCACCGCCACGGCCAGCGGCAGGAGGTAGTAAATCAGACGGAACGCGAGCAGGGAACCGAGGGCGACGCTCTGCGGCACCGTGGTAGGCAGCAGGATCACCATGACCGTCTCGAACACGCCGAGCCCGCCTGGGACCTGGCTGACGAGGCCGGCGAGCTGGGCGAGAAGGAACACGGCCATGAAATGTGCGAAGTTGCCGGCCGTCTGGCGGGGAAGGAGCACGTAAAGGACCAGTGTGGCCGAGATCCAGTCGAGACCGGCCAGCCCGACCTGAGCCAGGGCTTGGCGGAGCGAGGGCAGTGCGAGCTGCCAGCGACCGAACCTGAAGGGTGCGCGGTGCACGGCACACGCTACGAGATAGGTGGCGGCAATGAGCAGCAAGGTCACGCCCAGTGGCCGCAGGGCAGTGACCGGGAGGTGGAGCCCGGTCGGGACGACCCCTCCAGCGAGAATGAAGGTCACGCCTGCGCAGGCGATCAGACCCAGCCAAAAGGTGATGCTGTTGAAGGCGAGGACGGTGGCGATCTCGACCGCCGACAACCCCCAGACCGAGTAGAAGCGGAAGCGCACCGGTGCGCCGCTGAAGAGGGTGAAACCGACGTTCTGGGCGAACGCGAAGCCGAGGTAGGCGGCGAGGGACGAGCGCTTGAGCCCGACCTGTGCTCCGACATAGCGCAGCGCGACGGCGTCGTACTGGGTCAGGACCAGGTAGCTGAACGCCGTGGCCGCAACCGCCGTCACAAGTGCCCTGACCGGAATCCTCCTGAACTGGTCGATCACCTCATGCAGCCGGATCAGCTCGAGCTCGCGATGGAGGACGTAAAGCGCGACCCCGAACAGGACGACTCCGACCACCGGCGCCAGCCGGTGCAGCCAACCTCGGGTGGAGGTGTCCCCTGCCATGTCCGGGCGCCAGTCTAGCGAAGCATCGGCTGCCCTCGTCCCTCTCCCCGAGGTTGCGGCCCGCGGCTGCGGGTCGTTTGCGAGCCCCCCAGCGCGGGTCCACCGGCGCGGCACAGGTGGGGGAATGCTAGGCTGCGTGCCATGGAGCTCAGCGTCTTCGACCTGTTCAAGATCGGCATCGGGCCGTCGTCGTCGCACACCGTCGGGCCGATGCGGGCGGCCAAGTTCTTGTGCCGGAAGCTGCGGAAGCACGGCCTGTTCGACCGGGTCGGGCGGGTCCGGGTCGAGCTCTACGGCTCGCTCGCCTCGACCGGGCGCGGGCATCGCACCGACCGTGCCATCGTCTGGGGGCTGCTCGGCGAGGAGCCGGAGACGATCGAGCCCGAGCGCCAGGAGCCGCTCTGGCGCGAGGTGGAGGCGAGCGGCCGGCTGCTCCTGGACGGCGAGCGCGGCATCGCCTTCTCGCCCGCCGCGGACATCGTTTTCAAACCGGACGAGCTGCTGCCCTTCCACCCGAACGGTATGAGGTTTCTGGTCAGCGACGAGGCCGGGGCCTCCCTGTACACCAAGGACTTCTACTCGATCGGCGGCGGCTTCATCGTCGGTCAGAAGACGGCCCGGGCCGACACCCTCATCAAGTCCCCCGAGCCGGTGCCGCGACCCTTCCGCTCCGCGGACGAGCTGCTCGAGATCGCTCGCCGCGACGGCCTCACCGTCGCCGAGGTGGTGCTCGGCAACGAGAGCGCTCGCCGTCCCCGGGAGGAGGTCGAGGTGGGCCTCGACCGGATCCACGCCGCCATGGGAGCCTGCATCGACCGCGGTCTCGAGCAGGACGGGGTGCTGCCCGGCAGCCTCGCCGTGCGCCGCCGGGCCAAGGGGCTCTACGACATGCTGCGCACCCTCAACGAGAGCGCGCTCACCGACCCGCTCACCATCCTCGACTGGGTCTCGCTGTACGCGCTCGCCGTCAACGAGGAGAACGCCGCCGGCGGCCGGGTGGTCACCGCGCCCACCAACGGCGCGGCCGGCATCGTGCCCGCGGTGCTGCGCTACTACGAGCGGTTCATCCGCGGCGCCGACCGCGCCGGCGTCCACGCCTTCCTGCTCACCGCCGGCGCCGTCGGCATGCTCTACAAGCTCAACGCCTCGATCTCGGGCGCCGAGGTGGGGTGCCAGGGCGAAGTCGGGGTCGCCTGCTCGATGGCCGCGGCCGGGCTGACCGAGGCGCTCGGCGGCAGCCCCGAGCGGGTGGAGGACGCCGCCGAAATCGCCATGGAGCACAACCTCGGCCTGACCTGCGACCCGGTCGGCGGGCTGGTCCAGATCCCGTGCATCGAGCGCAACGCGATGGCGGCGGTCAAGGCGATCAACGCCTCCCGCATCGCCCTGCGCCGCACCAGCCGCGCCTACGTGTCGCTCGACCAGGTGATCGCCACCATGCGCCAGACCGGTGCCGACATGGGCTCGAAGTACAAGGAGACCTCGGCCGGCGGCCTGGCGGCCAACATCACCGAGTGCTAGGAGCGTGAGGGCATAGGCCCCTGGGCGCATTGCTGGATTCGGGTTGTGGGGTCGGCCTCTGCCCACACGCTCCTCGGGATGCGCTGCGCGCATCCTGGGGAGTGAAGATGCTCCTCAATTGGCATCTTCAGCCACCACGGGCGCTCGTTAGGCCACTACGGCACGAACCCCTTCTCAGATTTGACGACAAGGCGGCTGGTCGGTGGAGATGACGAAGGGGCGCGATCTCTTGGAGTTGCAGGCGGTGCCACCGGTCCGAGGAGAAACGCGGGCCGTGGGGACAAGTGGGTGACTGTCTCGCAGTGAGCTGTGCGGGCCCGCTCGCGCGCCTTCCACTGGGGCGAGGACGGGCCGGTCGGCGGCCCGGCTCCCCCAGACAGCAGTAGATGGCGGTAGAATCGAATCACGGTGCACCCTTCTCATCCGAACTCGGAGGTGGTCCATGTCTCACCGGCTTGGATTCCTGGCGCTGGCCGCGGCGGTGATCCTCCTGAGCCAACCGGCTTCCGCCGCCACCTTCACCGTCAACTCGACCGTGGATGGTCTGGACGCGAGCCCGGGCAACGGGGTGTGCCTCACCCCGATCGGCACCTGCACGCTGCGGGCGGCGATCCAGGAGTCCAACGCGCTCGCCGGCGAGGACCTGATCATCGTGCCGGCGGGGACGTACCTTCTCAACCGGCCCGGCACCTCGGAGGACCAGTGCGTGAACGGGGACCTCGACGTGCGCGGATCGGTGACCATCCGGGGCGACGGGCCTGACCGCACGGTCGTCGACGGCAACTCGATCGACCGGGTCTTCGACCTGGTCCCGCCCTCCAACGCGACCATCCGGTTCGAGGGGATCGGGATCCACAACGGCCTCCTGCCGCTCAGCGCCCTCTATTGGGATGGGGGCGGAGGTGTGCAGATCAGCGGCCCGGTGACGGCGACCTTCGAGCGCTGCCGCCTGCACGGGAATCGCGCGTCCTCGGCATGGAGTCACAGCGGTTACGCGATCCACGCGTACGCCGTTGACTCGCTGACGCTGCTTGCATGTGAGATCGACGAGAACCGGCGCACCGACGGAGCCACGATCGACGGAATGGCGCTGGGATTCCATGACACAACGGGGAACTACCGGCTCGAGCGCTCGTGGGTCCACAACAACGATGGCGTGGGGGTCTTCGAGGACTCGGTCGTGAGCACAGTCATCGACCGCTCGACCATCGAGGTGCAGGGAGGCCGGGGGGTCTCGGTCGGCGGCCGCCTGTACCTGCTGTCGAGCACCCTTGCGTACAACCAGAATGGCGGTCTCGAGGTCCGATCCTCCGCGAGTCTGGTCTACGCGGTCAACTCGACCCTGAGCTCCAACGTGACCGACTTGGGCGGCGGCGGCATCCTGGCGTACGACGGCATCGTCGACCTGTCGAGCGTGACCATCACCGGCAACATCGCAGACGGCGACGCCTCGGGCTCTGGGAACGGCGGGGGCATCCAGATCGTCCCCGGAGCAGACGTCCGGCTGCGCCACGTCGCCCTCGGCAGCAACTCGGACTGGTCGCCGACCGTCGAAGTCCACCCCGACTGCTCGGGCACGGTCTACTCCGAGCGCTTCAACCTGATCTCGAACGCAGTCGGATGCACGATCACCGGCGACACCGGCGGCAACATCGGTGGCGTGCTCCCGGGCCTCGGCCCGCTGGATCGGCAGGGCGGTCTCACACCGGTGCACGTCCCGCTGCCGGGCAGCCCGGTGGTGGACGCCGGCGATGAGTACTGCACGGACATCAACGGCGCCCTGGTCCAGCTCGACCAGAGAGGCTACCCGCGGACGGTCGAGGGCGACGACCTGCCGGGCACCTACTGCGACATGGGCGCCGCCGAGCGCTGGCCTGGGATGCTGTTCATGGACGGCTTCGAGACCGGGCTGGCCTGGGCGTGGAGCGCAACCGTCGACGACTGACGAACGGCCTCGGTGCCGAGCGGCGTCGTCGGCAGCGGCCCTCGACCCCGGGCGGAACTCGGGCCGCAATCGCGTAGCATGGGGTCGGGAGGCGCGATGCTGCGGTGGTGGCGCGATCGGCGGCGGGCGAAGATCCTGGCCTCGCCGTTCCCTGACGAGTGGCAGGTCCGGCTCGAGCTCGATGTCGCGCTGTGGCGGGCCATCCCGGCGGCGGCCAAGCCGCGCCTGCTGGACGACCTGCGCCTGTTCATGGCCGAGCGCGACTGGGAGCCGTGCGGCGGCATCAAGCTCGACGACGCGATGCGGGCGGTGATCGCCGCCCAGGCGTGCGTGCTGACGCTGGGGCGCTCGGTGGACGCCTTCGACCACGTCCGCTCGATCCTGGTCTACCCGACCAGCTACCGGGCGCCGGACGTCTGGGAGGACGACGCCGGCGTGGTCACCGAGGAGATCGACGAGCGCGAGGGCGAGGCGTGGGAGCGCGGCATCGTGGTGCTGTCGTGGCAGGAGCTCGCCGGCGATGCGCGCGCGCTCACCGGCCGCAACCTGGTGCTGCACGAGCTGGCCCACCAGATCGACATCATCGACGTGCTGACCGCGAACCCGTCGAGATTCGAGGGCGGGCGCGAGGAGGCGGTGCGCCGGATGGACGCCTTCCTGGCCGCCTACGAGGCGCTCGACCGCGAGGTCGAGGCGGGGCGGCGGGTCAAGGCACTGGACTCCTACGGCGCCGAGGACGAGGCGGAGTTCTTCGCGGTCGCCACCGAGTCGTTCTTCGAGCGCGGCCTCTACCTCAAGACCCACCACCCCGAGCTCTACGACGTCCTCGCCTGGTACTACAACCAGGACCCGGCGGCGTGGCCGGCGCCGGAGCGCTCGCTCACCATTGGCCAGACCGGCCGCGAGCGCCGCCGTCAACGGCGCGAGGAGGAGCGGAAGCTGCGCAAGCGGCGTCCGGGCTGAGCCGCCGCGCGACGCGAGCGGCTACCGTACCTCGTCACGCGTCGAGCCGATCCCTCTCCGCCCGCCACCTCGAACAGGGGCGGGCGCATCCAAGAACCTCTCGATCATGGGAACCAGCCGATCGGCACGCGCCATGAGCGTCATGTGGTCCGTGCCCGGGAGCATGGCGAGCTGGGCGTGGGGCAGGAGCCGGTACACCTCGACGGCGTGCTCGGGCCGCACGATGTCGGCGTCGCCGGCCACCACCACCCGTCGCCAGGTGGGGCTCGGAAGCGGTCGGTAGCGGGAGCCGTCCGCCGCCTTTCCCGGGTCGGCCTCCGGCACGCGGCCGGTGCTCTCGAGTCGGGCCGCCGCCCGAATGCGGCGCCGGGGACGAGATGGGCGCGCCGACCGCTCGCCGTCCCCGCCTCCCACCAGGAGAAGGCGGGGGCCGCCCCGATCCCGGGGCGACCCCTGCAGGGGAGGAGAGAATCGACGGCTACTCGGCGGCCAGGCCGCTGGCGCTGGCGGGGAGGCCGAACAGCGCATGCAGCTCGGAGAGGGCTCCGTTGCGCCGGTCGACCCGATACGCGCTGATGCTGCCGTCGCCGCTGTTGAGCGAGTACAGGTACCTGTCGTTACGGCTCAGGGCCAGCGCGACCGGGGCGCGGCCCGTGATGGCAGACGTCCCGCTCGGAGTCGCGAGGCTGAGCTGTGGCTGGCCGTTGACGATCCTTGACCTGATCGCAGTGATCGAGTCCGACCCCATGTTGGCGGTGAAGATCCAGCGGCCGTTCCGTGTCATGGCAAGGCCAGCCGCCCACGTCTGGTTGATGGGCAGCGACGGAGCAGCCGACCGAACCACGATCTGGCCGTCTCTCTCCGAGACCGAGTGCACGCCGACGCTGCTCGAGTCCGGCATCGCGTCCGCGGCCTCGGAGGAGTAGACGAAGCCTCTGGTGTCGAAGGCCAGCCCCCACGGCGTGTCCATGTGCGAGGGCCCCGACCCGGGGTGGCCGGCGTGGACGGCGGCAAGCCGGGCGACGCCCGTCTCCTCGTCGAGGGAGTACACGGCGATCGTGTCCGAGGCGCTGTTGGAGACCAGGATCGCCTCATCCTGCGGCGCGAACACGATCTGGACCGGCTCGGACCGCGAGCTCGGCAGCGGCTGGATCGAGCCGGGGATGAGCGCGAGCCGGCCCCGCTCGGAGAGCTTGAAGCCCGCGATCGAGCCCTCGACCGGGGCGATGGAAGTCGGCTCCGCCGGGTCTGTGGAGAGCGCTCGCAGGGGTCCGGAGTTGAGCACGTAGACCAGCCCCTCCCGCGCCGCGAGCGAGACCGGGGTCGAGCCCCCGGACGGCCACTTGCCGATCAGCGCCGGGAGCCTGGTGTCGTCGTCGGCGTTCGAGCGCAGGCGGAACACCGAGATTGTCGAGTCGCCCGGGTTCACCGCGAGCAGGAAGCGCTCGCCCACGAGCTGCACTGAGCCGGCGCTGTGGAGCGCCTCGCCGCTGCCGGCGCCGCCGGTCGCGACCCGGGTCGCCTCCTCGAGCTTTCCGTCGGCGTAACGGGAGTAGACCACGATCTCGTTGCTGCCCTCGTTGTTAGTCATCAGATAGACCGCGCCAACCGGCCGTGCCGCCTTCGACGCATCCTCGCCTTGAGCAGCGAGCTCGGCGGCGACGGCGGTGCCGGACGGCGTCACGACCGCGATTGCGGACGCAGCCAGCGCCGCCAGCAGCCATGGCCTCAGACTCGCACCACGTTCGCGCCCTCGATTGACGATTTCTCGACTCATCGTGAACCTCCTTTGGCCGTTGCTCAGATGGCCTGATGCTCAAACCGGCGGGCCGCATGGCCGTCCGGTCGTGGTTGCTCGTCGACTTCCGTCGAACCGCGTCCCTCACGCCGCTCCGGCGGCGAGATGGCGCACGGAGTGGAGCTGCAAGCACGGTGCCAAGTTGAGGAAACGTCTCAAGAAATCCGACAAACCACTGAATCCTGGTCGTTTGCCGTGCACGCTGCTGCCGCCAGCCGGCGCGGCCGGCCCGGCCGCCGACAAGAGCTGGTGGTGGCGGTCACGAGCTTTGGTGATAGCCGGATCCGGGCCGCCGGCGGCCCGCCGGCGGCCTCAGTCCCAGTGTGCGCAGGCGGTAGGCCAGGGTGGAGGGCGGCATGTCGAGCAGCTCGGCGGCGCCGCCGGGCCCGTAGATCTTGCCGTTGCAGGCGCGCAGCGCGGCGCACAGGTTCTCGCGCTCGAAGCTGCGCATCTCGGCGTCGGTCAGCACCCGCCCCGGCAGACCGGTGCCCGGTTCCGTGGGCCACGGCGCCGGCGGCACCGGACCGGCCGAGGGGCCTGGAAGCTCGATCGCCATCCTCCCGCCGAGCGCGGTGATCGCGGCGCGCTCCATCACGTTGCGGAGCTCGCGGACGTTGCCGGGCCATGGGTAGGCGCGCAGCGGTCCGATCTCCTCCGCGCCGAGCGAGGGGCAGGGGATCTGGAGCTGGCGGGTCGCCCGCTCGAAGAAGTGGCGCGCCAGCGGGCCGATGTCCTCGGTCCGCTCCCGCAGCGGAGGAATGGCGATCGGGAAGACGGCGAGACGATAGTAGAGGTCGGAGCGGAACCGGCCTTCCGCGACCTCGATCTCGAGGTTGCGGTTGGTGGCCGCCACGAGGCGGACGTCGACGGTCTGGGACAGCTCCGCCCCGACCCTCTCGAAGCGCTGCTCCTGGAGCACCCGCAGCAGCTTGGCCTGCATGTCGGTTGGGATTTCGCTGACCTCGTCCAGGAACAGGGTGCCGCCATCGGCGAGGAGGAATCGCCCGACGCGGTCGCGAATGGCGCCCGTGAAGGCGCCCTTGACGTGGCCGAAGAACTCGCTCTCGAAGAGCTCGCGGGTGACCGAGGCGCAGTTGACCGCAACCATCGGCCGGTCACGGCGAGCGCTGCGCAGGTGGATCTCGCGAGCCACCAGCTCTTTGCCGGTCCCGGTCTCGCCGACGAGGAGCACCGTCGCGTCGGTCGGCGCGGCGAGCTCGATCTTGTCGATCACCTCCTGGATGGCGGGGCTCGATCCCAGCAGGCGGTCCTCGTCGTATCGGGCCTCGTTCAGGCCCGCCTGGCGTGCCCACTGCGGCGTGGTCGACGGTGACATGCGCTACCCTCCCCGAGCGGCCGATCGGCCGCCGCCTCCTCTGGTCACGTTGCCGCCTCCCGGTCGGGGCGCAGGAGCCTCGTCCTCGAGCGGACACCGGCGAGGCGCCGGCGTCCCGGGACGGGATCCCCTGCCGGCCGATGCCCCCCGCGACTCGACGTCCTCCCCTGCGACGACGCACCGGCCACCCGCCTACTGTAGTGGCGTTGAAACTGGTTCGCAAAACCGTCGCGAGTGACCCCTGTCACGACCAGGTGTCCGGCCGGCGTCGACCATCGACGAGCCACCGACGCGCGGCTCGGCGGTTGGCGGCCGGGGGTTCCGCCAGTCGTTCCTCCTTCCGGCTCGGCCGCTGGGCGCAGGCCGGAACGCGCCGGACAGCGGCGTCAGCCGCCCCTGACTGCCAACTGACCCCGCCATCGAGATCCTCTCGCCCCGCTTGAGATCACCGCCGCGGCCCAGATCATCGCTCCCTTGCGCAGCCTCGGGCGGACCGCTCCGCCCACGGAATGCGGGTTCCCCGACCCGGGTTGGCGCAATCACGGGTGCGTCGCATCATCCACGAGCGGGAGTCCGGCACGATCACTGTGATCGGGGCGACCGGAGACACCGGCAGGAAGATCGCGGCGTCCCGGCTTGAGGAAAGGAGAGCTTCATGGCCGTCAAGCCGATCCCTGATGGACACCACACCGTGACGCCCTACCTGGCGGTGAAGAAGGGAGTCGAGGCGCTGGAGTTCTACAAGAAGGCGTTTGGAGCGAGCGAAACCTTCCGCTTCGTCATGCCGGACGGGCGCCTCGGTCACGCGGAGTTTCGCATCGGCGATTCCGTGGTCATGCTGTCCGACGAGTTCCCGGAGTTCGGTGGCACGGCGCCGGACACCCTCGGCGGCACGCCCGTCACCATCCACCTCTACGTCGAGGACGTCGACGCGTTCGTCAAGCGGGCAGTCGCCGCCGGCGCCAGCGCGCGCAGGCCGGTGGAGGATCAGTTCTACGGCGACCGCTCCGGCCAGCTCGAGGATCCGTTCGGCCATCTCTGGTGGGTCGCCACCCACAAGGAAGACGTCAGCCCCGAGGAGCTGGACAGGCGTGTGCGGGCGATGCCCGGCACCTGTTGAGGGCGAGGGGGGGTCTGGGCGGGGCGACCGCGAGGAGAGCACCGGTCCTCGTCCGCATCGCCAACGACTTCGCCAAGGCGCTCGCGATATATGAGCGCGAGCTGTTCACATCGGAAGACGGCCACGCATCATCCGAGCCTGGTCCGGCACCGGCATCATGGTGCTGGCTCGACGACCTCCCGCCGCCCGAGGTTCCGGTCGCCGGCGCGGAGGCGGAGGTCGCGGCGCAGCCGCTCGAGTGCGATCACGTGAATGATGGTGGACGCCGGAACCGCGAATGTGGGCACGATGATCATCGGCAGCCCTCCCATCGCCGCCACCGGCGGCACCTCGCCGAGCTCGGGCAGCAGCAGCGGTGCGAGAACACCGGTCCCCATGCCGACCGCGACCACGAGGTCGACGAGGCCGAGCACATTCCACACCGCGGCCAACACGGCCGCGCCCCGGGCTTTGCGGGCGAGCGCGAGGGCGACCAGCGGCGCGGTGAGCCCGACCGCGACGTCCCCCCACCCCGCGGGCAGGGCGAAGTGCGCCGGCAGCCGGCCCTGGGCGAGCAGCAGCACGAACACGATGCCGACGACTCGCCAGGCCTGGAGGGCGTGGAGGGTGGGCAGCGGCACCGAGGCGACCGCCTGCCGCAGCGATGAGGACCCCCAGAGCGCCGCCACCACGACCGCGGCCGAGATCGCGATGGTCCATGGAATCAGCGGAGTGATCGAGCCCGGCTCGCCCGCGATCGCCGGCACGCCGTCAGGAGCGAGAGCGACCACCGCGCCGAGCCAGCCGCCGAGGACGATCGCCGATCCGACGCGGACGCGCCGCCGACCGGCGGCCGTCAGCCCTCCACGGCTTGCCGCTGCCGACAGCACGGTCCAGATCGCCACCGCGATCGCGGCGGCGGTCGTCATCATGATGAACGTCACCGAGCTGGAGATCTCCGGAGTCATTGCCGGGCTCCTTTCTTCTAGGCAAGCTGGCCCTCGCCGTCCGCGGGCGCCCACGCCGGCGCGGCCGCCGTCGACGGGCGTTCGGCGGCGGAGCGGACGCGGGACACCAGCATGTAGATCGACGGAACGACGAACAGCGTGAAGGCGGTCCCCACGATCATGCCGCTCACCAACATGATGCCGATGCTGTTGCGGGCGCCGGCGCCGGGCCCGTCGGCGAACACCAGGGGGAGGTGGCCGACGACGGTGGCCGCGCTCGTCATCACGATCGGCCGCAGGCGGGTCCCCGCCGCCTCGACGACGGCGCGCGCCTTGTCAAGCCCCGCCGCCTGGAGCTGGTTCGCGAACTGGACGATCAGGATGCCGTTCTTGGCCACCAGACCGACCAGGGTGATGAGACCGACCTGGCTGTAGATGTTGAGCGTGGTCAGGCCCAGAAACGAGAACATCAGCGAGCCGGCGAGCGCCAGCGGGACCGAGCCGGCGAGAATGATGAACGGGTCGCGGAAGCTCTCGAACTGCGCCGCCAGCACCAGGTAGATGACGATTGCCGACAGCAGCAGGGTACCGAGGAACTTGCTCCCCTCGACGCGGAGCTGCCGCGACTGGCCGGCGTAGTCGATTGTGAAGCCGGGCGGCAGGATCTTCGCCGCCTCCTGCTCGAGGAAGCCGAGCGCGGCGTCGAGCGACACGCCGGGCGGTATGACCCCCTGGACGCGGACCGCGTTGAGCTGCTGGAAGCGCTTGAGCTCCCTCGGCTCGGTCGTCGTCGCGAGGGTGGCGAAGGTCGCCAGCGGCACCAGCTGGCCGGCGGGCCCGGTGACGTGGATCTCCGACAGCTGGTCGGGCGTCAGCCGCTCGGCCCGCTTGAGCTGGGGGATCACCTTGTAGCTCCGCCCCTGGATGCTGAAGCGGTTGACGTAGTCGCCGCTGAGCAGGGTGGCGAGGTCGCGCCCCACCTGCGCCAGATCGACCCCCTGCGAGCGCAGCCGATCGCGGTCGAAGACCACCTCGGTCTGCGGCTGGTCGAACTTCAGGTCGGCGTCGGCGAACATGAAGAGGCCGCTCGTGAACGCCTTGCTTACCAGCTCGTCGGCGACCTGGATCAGCTCCTCCGGCTCGCGGGTCGACGCGATGACGAAGTCGACCGGAAAGTCGCCGCCGCCGGGCAGCGGGGGCGGCACCAACGGGATCACCCGCACGCCGGGGACCGTCGCTACCTTCCCCGCCAGCTCCGCCTGGAGCTGCTCGGTGGTCTTCTGCCGCTCGCTCCAGGGCTTGGTGATCATGCCGCTGAAGCCGCCGGTCGGGAAGGTGACCTGGAAGGTGCGCTCGGTCTCCGGGAACGACTGGAATGCGTCGTTGACCGCGCGCGTGTAGAGCGAGGTCTGATCGAGCGTCGAGTTGGCGGCCGCCTGGACGACGGCGAACACCACGCCCTGGTCCTCGGTGGGCGCGAGCTCGCGCTGTGAGAAGAGATAGAAGGGCACGACGAGCAGCGCCACGATGCCCCACAGGACCAGCACCACCGGGCGGTAGGCGAGGGTGGCGGAGAGAAGCCGGGTGTAGAGGCGCTGGACCACTCCGAAGTGGCGGCTGATCATTCCAGCGAATCCCCGCCGACGGGAGTCGCCCGCCCGCAGCAGCCGCGAGCCCATCATCGGCGACAGCGTCAGCGCCACCGCACCCGAGATGATGACCGCGCCCGCCAGCGTGAAGGCGAACTCGCGGAACAGCGAGCCCGTCAGCCCGCCCTGGATGCCCACCGGCGCGTAGACCGCCGCGAGGGTGATGGTCATGGCGATGATCGGTCCGGCGAGCTCGCGGGCGGACAGGATCGCCGCGCGAAGTGGCGGCTCGCCGAGGTGGATGTGGCGTTCGACGTTCTCGACCACGACGATCGCGTCGTCGACCACCAGCCCGACCGCCAGCACGATCGCCAGCAGGGTCAGCAGGTTGATGGTGAAGCCGGCGACCAGGATCAGGAAGACGGCTCCGATCAATGAGATCGGGATGGCCACGACCGGGATCAGCACCGAGCGCAGCGAGCCCAGGAACAAGTAGATCACCACGATCACGATCAGCAGCGTCTCGGACAGGGTCTTGAGCACCTCGTGGAGGGCGTCTTCGATGTAGCCCGTCGCGTCGTAGGCGACGGCCGCCTTCATGCCGGCCGGGAGCTCGGAGGCGAGCTCCGGCAGCGCATCGCGGACCCTCCGGACCACCTCGAGCGAGTTGGCGGTCGGCAGCACCCAGATTCCCATGAAGGTCGCGGTCTCGCCTGAGAACCTCACCTCCGAGTCATAGCTCTCGGCGCCGAGCACGACGTCGGCGATCTCGCCGAGCCGCACGACCACGCCGTCCTGCTCCTTGACCACCAGCTGGCGAAACTCGTCCACGGTCTGGAGATTGGTGTTGGCGATCAGGTTGACCGAGACCATCGAGCCCTTGGTCTTGCCGAGGGCCGACAGGTAGTTGTTGAGGACCAGCGCCTGGCGCACGTCCGTCGGCGAGATGCCGCGCGCCGCCATCTTCTCGGGCCTGAGCCAGATCCGCATCGCGAACGTGCGGTCGCCGAGGATCTCGGCACGCTGGACGCCGCTGATGGCGCTGAGCTTCGGCTGCACCTGCCTGGTCAGGTAGTCGGAGATCCGGTTCTGGTCCAGGTCGTTGGACGAGAACCCGATGTACATCGCGGCGAACTGGTTGTCAGCCGTCTCGAGCTCGATGACCGGCGCCTCGGCCTCGGGGGGAAGGTCGTTTCGCACCTGGGCAACCTTGGACTGGATCTGGGTCAGGGCGGCGTTGGTGTCGTAGTTCAGCTTGAGGTGCACCGTGATCGTCGACACGTCCTGTGCGCTCGACGACTCCAGGTACTCGATGCCGTCGGCGCTGGCGATGACGCGCTCGAGCGGGGTGGTGATGAAGCCGCGCACGAGATCGGCGTTGGCGCCGATGTAGGCGGTCGTGACCCTGACCACGGCGATGTCGCTGCGCGGGTACTGACGCACCGATAGCGAGCGCACGGCCTGGAGGCCCGCGATCAGGATCAACAGGTTGATGACGACCGCCAGCACCGGGCGGCGGATGAACAGTTCGGTGAGTCGCATCAGCTGTCCTCCGGCTCCGGAGCCGGGTCGTTGCCCGGCTGAACGTCGTTGTTCACCACCACCGCCGCGCCGTTGCGCAGCTTGAACACCCCGGACGTGACCACCGACTCTCCCGGACGAACGCCGGTGAGGATTGCCACCTGGTCGCCGCGGGAGCCACCGACCTGGACGAACTGCTGGCGGACGCCGACGTAGGTCGTGCCGTCCGGTTGATCGAGCTCCTCGACCACGAAGACCGAGTCGCCGTAAGGTGCATAGCTGATCGCGGTGGCGGGAAGGGTGACGACCGAGGTCGGAGCCCCGAGCGTCACGTGCGCCTCGACGAACATCCCGGGCCGGAGCGTCTCGTCCGGGTTGTCGAACTCGGCCCGGACGCGGACATTGCGGGTCGACGGGTCGACCACCGAGTCGACGGCGGCCACCCGGCCGGTCAGTGGCTCGACGGCGCCGCCGTTCGCCGGCGGGTCCGGCGTCACCGTCACCGTGGTGCCCTCGCCGACGCTGCCGGACTCCTGCTGAGGCACGGTGAAGTCGACGTAGATCGGCTGCAGCGACTGGAGGGGGACGATTGCGCCGCCACCCGGCAGGTACTGGCCGAGGTTGACCTGCCGGATGCCGAGGATGCCGGAGAACGGGGCGCGGATCATCTTCCTGGCGATCGTGGCCTGGATCTCGCCGACCCTGGCGTCCGCCTGCGCGAACTCGGCGCGGGCGTTGTCGAGCTCGGACTGGGAGGCGACCCCGCGCCGACGCAGCCCTTCGACCCGGTCGAGCTGCAGGCGTGCGAGCTCGCGTTGCGCGTCGGCGGCCTTGAGCTGCGCGTCCTCCTGGCGGCTGTCGAGCTTCACGAGCACGTCGCCCCGCCGGACCGTGCGCCCGGACTCGAACGCGATGCGCTCGACGATGCCTGGCAGATCGGCGGCGACGGTGACCCCGTTGACGGCGGTGACCGTGCCGATGGCGCTCAGGGTGTCGTCCCACCGCTCTTGGCGGGCGACGATGGTGGTGATCGCTTCGGGTGGGGGCCGATAGGCGGCGCCCTGGGCGATCGCCCCTTGAACCTGGTTGTACTTCACCGCGCCGAGAACCGTCACGGCGGCGGCGACGGAGATCAGCATCAGGGTCATTCGCTTGGCCATTGGCGTGCTCCTTTCGGAGAACCTCGATCAGTCGATCACGATCCGCCGCTCGTCGAGCAGCGAGCCGGTGGCTCGGGACATCGCGGTCAGCGCGATGCGGTAGTCGGTCAGTGCCTCGATCTCGTCGAGCCGGGCGGCGGCGAGGTCGTTCTGGCGGGTGAGCACGAGGAAGTTCGTCGACAGTCCGGCCTGGAAGCGCTCCGTCTCGGCCGCGAGCTGCACCTCGGCCGCCTCGCGGGAGGCGCGGGCGGCGTCGATCCGGGCCCCGGCCGTCGCGGTGGCGGCTGCGGCGTCAAGCACCTCGGCCCGGATCGCCTTGCGGAGCCGGCGGACCTCGGCCTCGGCCTGGACCTCGGCGTTGTCGGCGACGCGGGCGGCCGCCCGCGCGGTGCGGTTGCCGATCGGGACAGCGAGCTGGAGCGCGATCCGGGCGTCGTCGAAGTCACCCTCCCCGAGCTGGCCGAGCGCGTCCGAGTAGCCGCCGTCGAGCTCGGGCGGCACCTCACCGGGCAGCCCGGGGATCCCTGAGCCCTCCGGGTTTGCCGTGCCGGCGAGGCCGAACCGGTCGTAGCCGAGCACCAGGTCAAGGGCGGGCTGCACCTGGTTGCGGGCGAAGGCGGCCTCGGCCCGCCGGCGCTTGGCAAAGGCCTCCGCCGCCTGGATCTCGGGCCGGGACTCGAGCGCGCGGTCCATCGACTGCGCGATGTCGACCGTCTCCGGCTCGATCGCGATCTCGTCGACCGGCTCGAGTCGCTCGGCCCATGCCGCCGGGTCGTCGCCGAGGATCAGCTCCTTGAGCACGTTCTCGGCTCGGGATGCCACCTCCAGGGTGGCGAGCAGGTCGCCCCGCCGCCGTTCGAGCTCGGCGCGCGGCTGGGCCGCCTCGGTCTCGGGGGCGGCGCCGCTTTCGATCCGGGCGTCGGTCTCCTCGAGCTGCTGGGAGGCGAGGTCGACGGCGTCCTCCTGCACCCCGATCGCGCGCCGGGTCGCGACCACGAGCCAGTACGCGCGCTCGACGGCGGCGACGGTGTCCGCGACCTCGCGCTGCAGCGACTCGCCGGCCTCCTCGCGGTCGGCAGCGGCCACCCGGACGGCGACCCGAGCGGCGTCGATTGCCCGGTCGCGCAGCAGCGGCTGGCGAAGCTCCAATCCGAGCCGGGTCTGGTAGGCCGGCGACAGCAGCGCGAAGGCGTCGTCGGTCGTGTCGCGGAACGAGTCCGCGCTGACGGCGACGCGGCCGCCCGTGGGGAGGAGTTGCTCGAGCGACGCCGTCGCCCCGGCGTTTCGGTCGGTCGGCGCGAGCTCGCCTTCCGGGGCTCCCGAGAACGCGGAGTTGACCGGGAGGGTCATCGAACGCCAGCCCAGGTCGACGGCGAGCAGTGGGTCGTAGGCGCCCTTCGCACCTTCGACCGAGGCATCGGCGGAGTCGACCGACGTCCGTTCGATGAGGATGCCCTCGTTCTTCGCCAGCGCGCCGGCGATCGCGTCCTCGAGGGTCAGCGGTCGCCCCACCTCCTCGGTCGACAGCGGCTGCGGCGGCGCTGCGGGCCGGTCGGCCGCCACGGCGAGGCCGGCCGCTGCGGCCGAGAGCAGCCATGGCAGCACGGCGTGCGCGATCGACCGGCGGAATCCGATGCGGCTCATGAGTGATCTCCCTCGAGCTCGACCTTCTGGATCCAGGGCTGGAGCGTCCGGGCGAAGCGCCCCACCTGCCCGGGATCGATCGCAGCCAGCGCCCGCAGCTCGAACGCGTTGAGCTCGACGCCCTGGTCGGTCAGCGACCGGAGGGTCGCGGCCGGGGACTCGGCGAATCGGCGTCGGAAGCCCTCGTCGGTCACCAGTCGCCCGATCACCCGCTCGACGTTGCACTGGCTCATCTCGGGTCTCCCTGTGTCACACGCCGCCGCAGGGGCGCGCTCGGAGTCGGCGCGGCCGCCATTGATGTCCGATGACCGCCGGCCGCGCCGGGGACCGGGATCAAGAACCGTGCCACCTCCCCAGGTGCGGGCGGCGTTCGCCGCAAGCGGTTGCCGCCATGCGACTTCGCGGGATCGGGCGCGAAGCCGGGGCGGCGCCGACGATCGCGGCGGGGTGCGGAAGAATCGACACTCTGCTGATTGATCCACAGTCTCAGAATCGCGCCGAGGCCCGGGCGCAGGGCCCGGCCAAGGGGTGCTGAGTCAGGGGCTGGTCGCGCTGCTCACGGACGGTCAGGCGCCTCGACGGTCTGCGGCGCGAGCCGAGCTAACCGCCGAGGTTATAGCGCTCGATCCGCGAGTAGAGCTGGGAGCGCGTGAGACCGAGCAGGCGCGCGGCCCGAGACTTGTTGCCGCCGCACTGGAGCAGCGCCCGCTCGACGAGGTTTCGTTCGAGCGCGTCGAGGCTGAGCCCGCTGGGCGGCAGGGGCGCGGTCGGGTCGAGCAGGCCGTGCTCGCCCGCGACGCGTGCCGCGGCCGGTCGCGTTACCGGCGCCGGCAGGTGTTCGCGGGTGATCAGCCCGCCGTCGCACAGCAGCAGGGCGCGCTCGATCGCGTTGCGCAGCTCGCGGATGTTGCCCGGCCAGGGGTAGCCGAGCATCCACTGGTGGGCGTCGCGGGAGATCCCCGCGGCCGGGCGCCCGGTCGCCGGACCGAGCTCCTCGAGAAACGCCTCGGCAAGCGCCGGGATGTCGTCCCGCCGCTCGCGCAGGGGGGGGAGGTGGATCTGGAAGACGTTGAGCCGGTAGTAGAGATCCTCGCGGAACTGCCCCCGGGCGATCGCCGTCTCCAGGTCGCGGTTGGTCGCCGCGACCACCCGGGCGTCGGCGCTCAGGGGGCGGGTGCCGCCGAGACGCTGGAACTCACGCTCCTGGAGCACGCGCAGCAGCTTCGCCTGGACGAGCTGGCTCATCTCGCCGATCTCGTCGAGGAAGAGCGTGCCGCCTGCGGCCTGCTCGAGGCGCCCGATCCGGGTCGCGACGGCCCCGGTGAACGCACCCCGCTCGTGGCCGAACAGCTCGGATTCGAGAAGCTGCTCCGGCAGCGCCGCGCAGTTGACGGCCACGAACGGCCTGCGCGCCCGCGCCGAACCGTCGTGGATGAGGCGGGCGACGATCTCCTTGCCGGTTCCGGACTCACCGGTGATGAGCACCGTCGTCTCCGAGCTTGCGACTCGCTCGACCTTGAGCAGCGCGTCGCGCCAGCCCGGCGACCTGCCGACCACCCGGCCCGTCCCCCTGGTCTCGAGCTCGCGGGTCAGGGTTGCGACCGCCTCCTCGAGCCGTTCGGCGCGGTCGCGCGCCTCGCTGGCGATCCGCGCCTCCTCGGCCAGCCGCTGCAGCGAGAGCGTCACGGCGATCCGGTCGGCCATCCGGAGGGCGACCTCCGCGTCGTCGCGCTGAAACGCTGAAGGGCTCCGCCGGAAGAGGCTGAGGCTTCCCTTGATCTCGCCGGAGAGGCGGACGGGCACCCGCAACCACGAGCGCATGCCGGTCGCGATCAGCAGCCGCTCGCGCTCGGTGATTGGGGAGATCTGCGCCGGGATGTCGTCGAGAATCTCGAAGTCGGCCCGCAGCTCGTGCTCCTGCCGGGTGAGCGGGATCTTGTGCGTCGGCATCGGGATGTCGGCCTCGCCGGCGGCCGCCACGCACTGCAGGGTGCCCGCACGCAGGTCGACCTCGGTCAAGCCCATCAGGTCGTGCGCGAGCACGGGTTGGATCGCCGCCGACAGCCGCCCGAACACCTCGCGGACGTCCAGTGACTCGGCGAGGGTGCCGAGCAGCGCGTCGAGCTGGTCGAGCCGCTCGCGGCGGCGCCGGTCGGCGTCCCAGATCCGCCAGTGCTCGACCGCCGAGCCGAGCAGCGCGGCGACCGGCCGCAGCGTGGGCTGGTGATGGCGCACGAAGGCGCGCGGCGTTGATGCGGTGACCAGCAGGCCCCCCGTGAACCTGTCACGCATTCGGAACGGCTCCCAGAGGGCCGATCGGATGCCGGCGTCGAGGATCCGGCGATCGACGGGAAATTCGGGGTCGAGCTCCGCCTCGGCATCCGCGAGCGGAGGGATCAGCTCGTCGCGTGGCCGCAGCCGCGGCGACCATGCCGTCAGGGGGAACGGCTCCCAGGGACGGGCGAGCCGGTTCTCACACAGGCGCCGATCGACATCGCAGGTCGCCGCGTGGACGACCGCGCGGTCGAAGTCCACGGCGCGGACCACCAGCATCCCGTCGAGGGGAATCAGCCGCCGCAGGGAGTCGGCGACCTGGTCGAAGACCTCGTGCAGCTCGAGCGTCCGCGAGGCGAGCTCGGCGATTTCCGCCAGCACCTCAGCCAGGGCAGCCTCAAGCGAGGGGGCGGGGATCGGGAATCTGACTGGTTGCGCCATCGGCGTCGCCCGGTCGGGGCCGGCGGGAGCCCGACCCCTGGTTGCAGGTCCAGACCCGCCCAGACCCGCGTTCCCGCAGCAACCCGACCCCGCCGGCCTTTCATTCCCGCAGAATGCGCTGATCGCCGCACGCTCCATCACGATGGGTTACGATGGGAGGCACTGGAGTACCCAGCGCGGTCTGGATTCAGGGGAGGCGACGGGGGGTGGTCGAGAGCATGCCTGCACAGCTCGCCTCTCGAATCCGAGCGTGGCTGAGGGGTTGGGGCCGCTCGGTTCGGAGTGACGCCGGGCGGGCGCCCGGGGAAGCCGGCGCCGACATCGACCTCACCGAGCGCACGCGGATCGAGCGGACGCTGGCCGCCCACCGCCAGCTGCTCGAGATCATGGTCAACCAGATGCCGACAGCTGTGTGCCTCATTCGCGGGAGCGATCTGCGGCTGCACCTCGTGAACCCGGCCTACCAGGCGATCGCGCCCGGCAAGGCGATGCTCGGCAGGACCCTGGACGAGATCTGGCCGGAGACCGGCCAGGACTTCGCCGCGATCTGCGGCCGCGTCCTGGAGACCGGCGAGCCGCATCAGGTGGTGGATGAGCTCAACATGATCCGGCGGCGGCCGGACGGTCCGCTGGAGCCGGCGTATTTCAGCTGGTCGGTGCACCGCGTGCAGCTGCCCGGGGGCGAAGGCTGGGGGCTGGTCAACGCCGCCTGGGAGACCACGGCGCGACGGCAGGTCGAGAACCAGGTGAAGCGCCTGGCCGAACAACGCCGGCTCGCTCTGGACGCCGCCAAGCTCGGATGGTGGGAGTACAACCCCACCACCCGGATTGCCGAGTGGGACGACGGCTACAAGGCCATCTTCGGCGTGGCGGGCTACAGCCAACCCAACGACGAGATCCTCCAGCAGATCATCCATCCCGAGGATCTGAGCGGGCTGTGGGCCAAGGTGGAGGCGGCGCTCAACCCGGCCGACCCGCGGCCATTCTCGGCCCAGTACCGCATCAACCGGCCTGACGGCCAGATGCGCTGGGTCCAGGCCTACGGCATCGCGAGGTTCGAAGGCGAAGGTGGCGCCCGCCGGGCGGTGGCCTTCATCGGGACGGTCGAGGACATCACCGACCGGAAGAAGGCCGACGAGGCGCTGCGCCTGCGAACCGAGGAGCTGGCGGCGCTGCTCGATGCGTTGCCGGCCTACGTCTGGTTTGGCGACGCCGAGTGCCGCCTCATCACCGGCAACCGGGCCGCCAACGAGCTGATCGGCGTCGCTCCCGGCAGCAACGTCTCGCAGAGCGTCGTCGCAAACGGCCAGGTCCCCTCCCTGTGCCAGCTCAAACCAGACGGCACCGAGTACCGGGCAGACGAGCTGCCGATGCAGCGCGCCATCGCCACGCACCAGCCGGTGCTGGGCACAGTGATCGACTTCAGCTTTCCGGATGGCCGCCACGTGCAGACGGTCGGCAACGCCGTGCCGCTGTTCGACATCGACGGCGAAGTGCGCGGCTCAGTCGCCGCGTTCATGGACGTCACCACGCGCGCCGAGGCCGAGAAGGCGCTCCGGGAGAGCGAAGCGCGCCTGCGCCAGGCCCTCGAGGCCGGTGAGGTGTTCACCTTCGAGTGGGACCCGGCCAGCGACACGGTCCTCCGCTCCCCCAACTCCGGTCCCATCTTGGGCTGGGACTCCGACGCGACTCGCGACACCGGCCAGAGCTTCTTCGCGGCGATCCACCCGGCGGATCGGGAGGCGTTTGTCAGTACCGTCACCCGCCTCACGCCTGAGCATCCGGCGTACGTCGCCACCTATCGCTACGTGCGCCGCGGCGACGGTCGCGAGGTCGTGCTCGAGGAGACGGGCCGCGCCGTCTTCGCCGACACGGGCACGATGGTCAGCGTGCGAGGGTTGACGCGGGATGTCACCGAGCGCAAGCGGGCGGAGGAGGCCCTTCGCGAGAGCGCCGCGAGATTGCGGCTCGCGCAGGACTCGGCCGGAGCCGGGATGTGGGACTGGGACTTCGGCACCGGCAAGCTCGAGTGGTCCGAGGAGCTGTTCCGCCTGTTCGGCCTCGATCCCGCGACCCACGAGGCCAGCTTCGAGTCGTGGGGGGCGGTAATCCACCCCGAGGATCGCCAGCTTGCCGAGCGGCGCATCGAGGCGGCCGTCGCCAACCACGCCCCCCTCGCGAGCGAGTACCGAGTCGTGCTGCCGTCGGGAGAGGTCCGCTGGATCAGCGCCCTCGGCCAGGCCCTCTACGACGCCGACGGCACCCCCCTGCGCATGTCCGGCATCTGCATCGACATCTCCGGCGTCAAGCAGGTGGAGGACGACCTCCGTCAGAGCGAGAACCGATACCGGACGCTGTTCGAGTCGATGGCCGAGGGCTTCGCCCTGCACGAGATGATCCTCGACGGGCAGGGGCGGCCGGTTGACTACCGATTCCTGGAGGTCAATCCGTCGTTCGCCCGGCTGACCGGGCTCGACCCTCAGGCGATCATCGGGCGGACCGTGCGTGACGTCATCCCGACGGTCGAAGACTCTTGGATCGAGACCTACGGCCGGGTCGCTGAGACGGGAGTGAGCGAGCGGTTCGAGCGCCATTTGACGGCCTTGGGGCGCTGGTACGAGGTCTACGCGTACTCCCCGGCCCCGGGGCGGTTCGCGGCCGCCTTCACGGACATCACCGCGCGCAAGGAAACGGAGGCGGCGCTGCGGCAGAGCCGTGAAGACCTGGACCGGGCCCAGGAGGTCGGACAGATCGGATCGTGGCGGCTGGATGTGCGGCGCAACGTTCTGACCTGGTCCGACGAGAACTTCCGCATTTTCGGGGCGCCTCCCGGGGCTCCGCAAACCTACCAGACGTTTCTCGAGGCCGTGCACCCGGACGACCGCGAGTATGTCGACGCCAAGTGGAACGCGGGGCTGCGGGGCGAACCCTACGACATCGAGCACCGCATCGTCGCCGACGGGCTGGTCAAGTGGGTGCGGGAGAAGGCGTTCCTGGAGTTCGACGACGGCGGCACCCTGCTGGGTGGCTTCGGGATCACCCAGGACATCACCGAGCGCAAGCGGGCCGAGGACCAGCTCCGGGAGTCGTTGGCCGAGAAGGAGCTGCTGCTGCGCGAGATCCACCACCGGGTGAAGAACAACCTCCAGGTCGTCTCCAGCCTGGTCAACCTCCAGGCCGACGCGCTCGCCGACCCGGCCTTGCGCGGTGTGTTCAGGGAGGTGCAGAGCCGGGTCCAGTCGATGGCCCTGATCCACGAAAAGCTCTACGAGTCGGGCGGGCTGGCCCGGCTGAACTTCGCCGACTACGCCGCGAGTCTGACGCAGTCGATCTGGAGCGCTCACGGAGCGGGGGGACTCGGCATGCGGCTGCGGCTCGACGTCGAGCCGGTGGCACTGTCGGTCGCAACCGCGGTTCCCTGCGGGCTGATCCTGAACGAGCTCATCAGCAACGCCCTCAAGCACGCCTTCCCCTCCGGCGGCGGCACGGTGACGGTGGGCCTGGCCCACGAGACCGGAACCGGACGGCTGTGCCTGCGGGTGTGCGACGACGGCATTGGTTTGCCGGCGGGCCTCGACTGGCGCCGCGCCCGAACGCTCGGGCTGCGTCTTGTCCAGATGCTGGCACGGCAGCTCGACGGCAGCGTCGACACCGGCCCCGGGCCCGGCACCGAGTTCCGCATCAGCTTCGACGCGAAGGAGGCGGGTGGGGCGTCGGCGCCGACGGATGCGGCGGGCTCGGCGGGCAGCCGGAGCTGTTGATGAACCGCCGTGAGCCGTCCATCGCGGTGGCCGGCGGCTGAGCGGCGCGACGGCTCAGGGCACCGCCAGGGACCACATGCCGGTGTCGCCGCTCTCGAAGCCGTCGCTGAAGATGGCGCTGGCGCCGAGGTCGCCGAACACGCCGGTGTTGCGCGCGTTGACGTTGCGCATCGGCCAGTCGGCGCGGCCTGGCAGCGCCGGACCGGCGGTGTCCCAGGCGTAGACGAAGCCGTCCCAGGTCGCGGCGACCAGCTCGAAGAGCCCGTCGCCGTCGATGTCACCGGCGGCGACGCCGGAGATCGAGGCGGCGCTCATCGACAACGGATAGCCCGCGAGCAGCTGGCCGGTGCCGGCGACCGCCCGCACGTCGCCGCCATCGGTCGAGATCGCGACATCCTGGTAGCCGTCGCCGTCGACGTCGGCGACGGTGGGAAAGCCCTCGGGCCAGTGGGGCAGCGCGTACGGCCAGCCCGCGAGGGCCGCGCCGGTGGCGAGGTCGATGGCATAGACCCGGTAGTCCGAGCTCAGGATCTTGCCGGTGGCGATGAGCTCCGGCACACCGTCGCCGGTGAGGTCGCCGAGGCCGAGGTAGAAGAGCTGGAGGTTGGAGGCGATGTCGATCGGGAAGCCTGCGCAGGCGCTGCCGTCATGGTGGAACGCCCTGACCCGCGCGGTGCCGCCGCTCCAGGTCCCGACGAGCAGCTCCAGGTCGGCGTCGCCATCGAGGTCCGCCGCGACCGGGGGGCCGAAGGGCAGGTACTCTCCGGCCAGCGTGTAGAGGACGACCGGGAACCCTGCGAGGTCGTTGCCGTCGGCGTCGAACGCGTGGAGGTACAAGGTGGTGTTGTCGTCCAGTGTCGCCGCGAACATCTCCCGCGCGCCGCTGCCGTCGAGATCGCCGAAGTAGAGCGACAGCGTGTTCTCGGTCAGGCCGAGATCGCGCGTGAAGAGCTTGGCGCCGAGGTGGTCGAAGGCCGAGATGCGGTAGTGGACGAAGGCGTTGCCGAGCGAGTGGGGGCCCCACGCCTCGAGGTCGCCGTCGCCATCGACATCGCCGAGCACGAACGGCACGTCGAGCGCGTTGGAGAAGTCGTCCGGCGCTTCCTGAGGGAAGCCGGGCATGTTGCTGCCGTCGGCATTGCGGCCGTTGAAGCACCACATGTAGGCGCTGCCCGCGTACCAGTCGCGCTCCGACCACATGATCTCGACGTCGCCGTCGCCGTCGACGTCGGCCGCCGACGGGCCGGGCTTCTGATCGTTGGTGCCGTAACCCATGTACTGGTGCTCGGTGGTCGGCCAGCCGGGCAGGAAGGTGCCGTCGCCCTTGAGGCCGAAGGTGTTGCCGCCGGTGAGAAAGATCTCTTCCGCCCCGTCACCATCGACGTCGAACAGGGTTGGCGTGTAGGGGAACCCTGCTCCCGGCGAGCTGAGGTTGACCGGCCAGCCCGCCACCAGGGCGTCGCTCGGCACGGGTGGCGCGACCGCCGCGCCGGCTGGCATCTCGGCGCCGCTCGACGGCGCCGGCGTCGCCGTCTCCAGCCTGGCCGGCGCGCCGTTCCCGGCCGGCGGCTCCCCGCCGGTCGGCGCGGCCGCGACGGGGCCCGAGGAAAAGGACATCGACCCGAGCACCACGATCGACAGCAGAACGGCCATCCGAGGTGTGCGCTTCATGGTGTTGCCTCCTTCCGCGGGCCCATGGCCCACCCGGCAGCGTGCCCATTGTAGCCGTCCCGGGTGCGGTCGGGCCGCGCCGGTCGCGCAGCGTCGAGGTAGAATCTCGCGCTCGTGGAGGCCCCGTTTCCCCATGCCGGTGAGCTCGCCGCGCTCGCGACCGCCTGCTGCTGGACGACCAGCGCCCTGGCCTTCGAGGCAGCAGGCCGGCGGGTCGGCTCGCTCGCTCTGAATCTGATCCGGCTGGTGCCGGCAGCGCTGCTGCTGGCCGCGTACTCCTGGGTGGTGCGCGGGGTGGCATTCCCGGTCGACGCCTCGGCGCACGCCTGGCTGTGGCTGTCGCTGTCGGGGCTGGTCGGCTTCACGGTGGGCGACCTCTGCCTGTTCCGGGCGTTCGTGCGGGTCGGCGCCCGCGTCTCCATGCTGCTGATGGCCACGGTGCCGCCGATCACGACCCTGCTCGGGCTGCTGATCATGGACGAGGTGCTGTCGCCGCGGCAGCTGCTCGGCATGGCCCTCGCCGTTGCCGGGGTCTCCTCGGTGGTGCTGGAGCGCCGGCCTGACGCCGCGGGACGGCCGCAGCGGCTGCCGGCCGACGGCATCCTGCTCGGGCTCGGCGGAGCGGTCGGGCAGTCGCTCGGCCTGGTCCTGTCGAAGGTCGGCATGGGCTCCTACGACGCGTTCGCCGCCACCCAGATCCGGGTGCTGGCCGGGATCGCCGGCCTGGCGGTCGTGTTCACCGTCATCGGCTGGTGGCCGCGCGTCAAGATCGCCCTCGCCGACCGGCCGGCGATGCTGCCGACCGGCATCGGGGCGTTCTTCGGTCCCTTCCTGGGGGTGTCGCTGTCGCTGGTGGCGATCAAGTACGCCTTCGCCGGGGTCGCTGCGACCCTGATGGCGCTGGTCCCGGTGCTCATCATCCCGGCGTCGGTGCTGGTGTTCGGAGAGAGGGTGTCGCGCACGGCCGTGCTCGGCGCCGTGGTGGCGGTGGCCGGCGGCGCGCTGCTCTTCTGAAGCGCCGGCGCCCGCGGCTCGGCTATGATGCGGGCCGGTCCGGGAGCTCGCCCCACGGAGGATCAGGAGATGGCGGATCTGACGGTTCATCGCTTCGACCCCGCGATACCTGCGGCACTCGGTGTCTTCGACGCGAAGCGGTACGTCGAGGAGGCCTGCAGGTGGGTCGACGCCGTGGTCGGCCCGACCGAGAAGGTCGCGCTCTCAGCGTCCGGCGGCGTCGACAGCACGACCGTCGCCTTCCTGCTCAAGGAGGCGCTCGGGGACAGGCTCCACCCGTTCTTCATCGATGACGGGCTGCGGAGGCTGATCGACGGCCGCGAGGAGTGGGAGGTCACCTCCGAGATCTTCAGGGGCTTCCCGAACTTCACGGTGATCCACACCGGCGAGCTGATCATCCCGTGGTTCGAGGGCGTCGAGGACGGCACGGCCAAGCGGGAGATGTTCCGCACCCTCTACACGCTGACCTCGAACAAGCACCTGGCCGCGCTCCGGGCGGACTGGATCGCCGACGGCACGATCCGGCCCGACATCGACATGACGGACCAGAACCGCCAGACCCAGCACAACGTCAACCTGCCCTACAGCATGAGGAAGCTCGAGCCGTTCTCGGCCCTCTACAAGCCTCACGTCCGCCGGGTGGCGATCGAGCTCGGCATGCCGCGGGAGTTCGCGATGAAGATCCCGTGCCCCGGCCCGGCGCAGCTGCTGCGCGTCGGCGGCGCCTTCAGCGCCGACAAGCTGCGGGTCTCGAGGGTGGCGACCGACGTCGTCGAGTCCATGGTCTGCGCCCAGCTCGAGAAACAGTGGGGCGAGCCCTTCCGCTACGACGAGGCGACCGGGGTGCGCAGCCCGTTCCAGTACTTCGCCACCTGCCTCGACCCCGAGATGGAGGAGCGGCCGAGCTTGAGCCGATGCGCCCAGGGCGTTCTCGGCGGCGATGCCGCCTGCTTCGAGATGAGGACCAGGGCGATGTGGATCGACCCCACCGTGGGCGCCCAGCGCAGCAAGCTCTACGCGCCGATCCTGTGGGTGAAGGGGCCGGCGGTCGACCACGCGGCCCTGACCCGGCTCTACGATGCGCTCAGCGCCGAGTCCAAGCTGCCGAGGGTCCTCTACCAGGTGCACGACTCCGGCCGTGGCGGCTACCCGGCCGCGATCAAGGTCGTGGAGAGCGACGACGTGCGCACCGCCCGCCCCTTCGCCCTCGACCACGACACCCTTGCCGGCATCGGCACGAGGATCTGCGAGCGGGCCGGGGCCTCCAAGGTCGCCTTCGACATCAGCCGCCGTCCCCCCGCGACGATCGAGCTCTTCTAGCCCGCGTTTCTCACCGCCCTCCTGAATCGAGGCGAGGGTGACCGGTGGGCCGCGCTCGAGCGAAGTGACGGCGGAGCTCCGGGGCCGGCCTACTGGGCCGGCCTCGGGTACCCGACCGGGTGGTTCAGGAGCGGGTACTGGCTGTCCGTGAGCTTGAGCAGGCTCCTGATGAGCTCCCTGTTCATGCTGGCCCGCGGCCGCGTGGCGAGTCCGGTTCCCGCGCAGAACAGCGAGATGTTCTGCGACACGATGCCGGTGTCGATGGCGGCGAGCTCCAGCTTCATCTCCTGGGTGCCGCGTGTGAATCGCGAGATGTCCGAGACCAGAACGAGCAGGACGGGTGCGGCCTGGGGCGCGCCGCCAGGGTAACCGGCGGTGGGCGTCGCGGGGGGGCCGGTCTTGGCCTCTCCCGGCGGCGCAGCCGGTGGTGGCGGCGGGCTGGGGGGTGCCGCCTCGGGGCGCCTTGTCACCTCTGCCCGCACGTCGCCGGCGAACACGAGCCGCAGCGCGTGCTGCCGGGCGTCGTAGAGGTATGCGCCGTCATCGTTGAAGACATAGACGTCGACGTCCTGCGCGTTCATCGCCGACGGCGCGGTGCGCTTCCCGATGTCCGGGCGATTGATGCCGTTGGCGGCCCACAGCAGGTCGGAGAGGTCCTGGCGCCTCAGCTCCTGATCGGACCACTCCGTCGCCGAGGCACGGCGCGACAGCGCCTCCATGACGGCGACGCCCCGCTTGAGGTCGGGCGGATCGAGCGCCAGGGTCGTCGCCTCCTGCGTCGCGGTCCCTGCGACCGCGCCAACCAGGAGCAGTGAAGCCACCAGCATGCCGCGCTGCGATCTCGTTCGCACTGCAGGCCCTCCTTGTCCTCCCCCATTCTGCCACCGCGCCGGGTGGTCGTCCTATGACCGATCGGGGCGGGCGGAACGACAGCTCGCAGGGGGTGACAACGGCGGCGGGCGACCATGGCTTCCGAGCCGCCCCGGTCGCGAGCGCGAGGGTTGCGGAGGGTGCCGCCGCGGCCGAACTCGTCACCATCATGCGCTTCGACTCGCTGGCCGCCGTCCGGGAGCTCGCCGGCGAGGCCAACGAGCAGAACCTCGATCGACTCGCCGCGGAGAGGTCATCAACGTCCGCTGCGCGTCACCGTTCGCGGTGGGGCGCCGGCGCCGCGCGCCGGATCCTCACTCGTAGAGCGAGTCGATGAGCTCCGCGTAGTGAGCGGCGACGGCGGCGCGCCGGACCTTGAGCGTCGGCGTCAGCTCCCCGGAGTCGACGACGAACGGCTCGGCGAGCAGGGCGAACCGCTTCACCTGCTCGAAGGAGGCCAGCTCGCGGTTGACCTCGTCCACCCGAGCCTGGACCAGCGCCACCAGCTCGGGCCGGCCCACCAGCTCCGCGGGCGATGACCACGCGAGGCCGAGGCGGCGGGCCTCGGCCTCGAGCGCCGGGAACGAGGGCACGATCAGCGCCACCACGAACTTGCGCAGGTCGCCGACGACCACCGCCTGCTCGATCGGCGGCCGCGTGGTGAGCATGGCCTCGATCGCCTGCGGCGCGATGTACTTGCCGGTGGAGGTCTTGATCAGGTCCTTGACGCGCCCGGTGATGACGATGCAGCCAGTCTCGTCGATGGCACCGGCGTCGCCGGTTGAGAACCAGCCGTCGCGAAAGGCCTCGGCGGTGGCCTCCGGCTTGCGGTAGTAGCCCACCATCACGGTCGGGCCCTTGACCAGGATCTCGTCGCTGCCGCCGATCGCGACCTCGACCCGCGGCATCGGCCGGCCAACCGTGCCGAGCCGGTAGCCGACCCGGTCGTGGAAGGACACGGTCGCCGTCGTCTCGGTGAGGCCGTAGCCGTGCGCGATGTGGACCCCCACCGCGTGGAAGAACTCCTCGACCTCGCGGCCCAGGGGCGCGCCGGCGCACGGGACCAGGCGCAGCCGGCCGCCGAGAATGCCCCGGACCTTGGCCAGCACCAGGCGGTCGGCGAGGCCATGCTCGAGGGCGAGCAGCGGCGACGGCTCGCGCCCCTGGTTGCGCCGCGCCGCCGCCTCGCGGCCGACCCGGACCGCCCAGTCGAACAGTCCGCGCCGCACCGCATTCGCCGACGACGCCCGGTCGTGCACTGCCGAGTGGACCTTCTCGAGCAGCCGGGGCACCGTGCACAGGCAGGTCGGCCGCACCTCCTGCAGGACCTCGATCACCTGCGTCGGGTCGTCGAGGTAGCTCACCGTGATGCCGCGATAGATGCAGTAGGTGGTCCAGCAGCGCTCGAAGACGTGGCTCAACGGCAGGAAGCACAGCGAGCTGTCGGCCTCGGTGATCTCGGGCAGGCGCTCGTCGTGGATCTCCATGGCCGCCATCAGGTTGGCCTGGGTGAGCATGACGCCCTTGGGCTCGCCGGTCGTGCCGGAGGTGTAGATGATCGTCAGCAGGTCCTCGGGCGCCACCCGCCCGAGCCGCAGCTCGATCTCGGCCGACCTCGACGAGGCGGCTCCGCGCTCGCAGAGGGCGGGAAAGCTCGTCTCCCGGGCCGCCGGGTCCAGCGCCGCCGCCGAGTCGAAGCACACGACCTGCAACGGGCGGTGCTCGGCCGCGATCTCGCGCGCCGTCGCCAGCGCCCGGCCGCCGTCGACGAGCAGCAGGTCGATCTCGGCGTCGCGCACGATGTAGGCGGCCTGGGCGACCGTGAGGGTCGGGTAGATCGGCACCGGCACTGCGCAGGCGGACTGGATGGCGAGGTCGGCGAGGGTCCACTCCGGCCGGTTGGAGGCGATGATGCCGACCCGCGCCCCGGCCGCCACGTCGAGCTCGACAAGGCCGGCG
>ENA-UPTA01000328-UPTA01000328.1-activated-sludge-metagenome-genome-assembly--contig:-NODE-328-length-55983-cov-15.909991_pt1 | contig 55983 bp, 46 predicted proteins | sample MGYA00238184_ERZ773361 | MGnify/ENA primary metagenome ERZ773361 (study PRJEB29100, sample SAMN05720205) | activated sludge metagenome | isolation source: anaerobic digester from wastewater... | reverse complement strand
AAAATAGCGAAAATATGGGGATGCTTCACATGAAAAAACCGGGACACTTCCCAGGGGAAAAACCGGGACACTTCCCAGGTTTTTCCTTGAGTGTCCCAGGTTTTTTTCTTACCTTCTTTTCAGGGAAAGGGTCATGGTGAAACGGGCCACAGGCTCGTTTCCCGACGCGCCGGTGACGGTGGCGGTCACGTGAACGGGCGTCTCCACGCGCTCCCCCCGGTCCATCGCATCCCGGACCAGGCGGGAGATCGCTTCGCCGTCCTCGCAGGTGAAAAGGGCGTCCCCTTCCGCCCGTTTCAGGAATTCGGCGGAAAAGCTTCTGAAGACGAGGGAGACCCGTCCCCCGCTGTTCAGGATGAGACGCATGGCGAGGAGACCGCCCGCGCATTCGGCGCCGGCGGCGAGAGCGCCGAAGTACATCGCCCCCAGGTGGTTTTTCGTTCTCCTCCGCAGGCGAACCCGGACCACAACGCGACGTTCGCCGATCTCCACCACGGAGGGACGGATGAAAAACAAAAGGGGGATTTTCGTCAGCCCGAAAAGGCGAAGCTGGACCGTCGCCCGAAATGTCTCAGGAAACATTTTCAGAAAAGGAATCATCGCAAGATCCTCCCGCGGCACCCCATGGCGGGCTCATAGCACGTTCCACGGCGGATGAAAAGCGGGGTTCGACCGCCGTCGCAAAAGACACCTTCTTGAAAAAAGGATGAAATACAAGTACAAATAAAGATAGTCGAAATTCGAACGCAACTTCGCGAGAGGTCAGGCCATGAAGGAAAATCAGCTTTCGGCGCTCATCGATCTTGCCATCGCCCGGGAGGAAAACGCCATCGCCTTCTACACCGGCCTCCGGGACAGGGTGGCAGACAGGGAAGGGAAAGACACCCTGGACTTCCTCGCCGGCGAGGAAAGGAAACACCGGGAGTTCCTGGTCCGGTACAAGAGGGGGGAACTCCCCTCGGGGACCCTGAAATTCGCCGCCGCCGTGAACTACCACGTGGCGGAGCATGAAAAGGAACCCGATCCCGGCAAGGCGGAAAGCCTGCAGGACCTCTTCCTCATCGCCGCCCACCGGGAACGGCGGGCCCACGAATTCTACCGGACGCTGGCCGAAGCCCACCCCGATGGGCCCGTCCGGGAGATGCTTTTCATGATGGCAAACCAGGAACTGAAGCACAAGGAAAAAGTGGAGTATCTCCACGCAAACACCGCTTATCCCCAGACCGCCGGCGGATAGGGAGGAAGGCATTTTCCCATGCGCTTTCCGGGCCACCGGGACCGCCCATGAAAATCATCATCCGGACGGACCTCTGCAACGGCTGTGAAAAATGCGTGAACACCTGTTTCGAGGTGTTCCATCTGTGGGGGATGTATCTCCGATCCTCCTTCGACGTTCCGGACGACACACCTTTCAGGGTAAAGATCGAGAAAGCCGCTCTCGCATGCCCCCGGAAGGCCATTCAAGTCGTTCCGCCGCTCCCGTAACCATCACCGATAGACGCCCCGCCTCCGTCCACCGTACCGCCGGATGTAGAAGCAAGTATGTAGAAACGTCAATTGACAACAATCCCGGGCTTGTTTTATAGATAGACCGTTGGAGGAATTTGGACACCGCCCTTTTAGCCGCACCTCCGGCAAAGACCTGTTTCCCGGTACTTGTGGAACTTCCGACAGGCTCCGGTTCCTGAGGAACCGAAGCGATACTCGATGGGTAGAAAAGGGAAAATCAGTCGACTGCACGGGGGCTTTCGATGAGCGATGCATCCTTCCTGGGACTGATTCAAAACGCGGCGCTTCTGCTGGCCGCGGCTCTCATCTTCGACCTTGCCGCGCTTCGGTGGCGTCCCGGAAAAGCGTCACTCCGGCAGATACCGGTGGGTCTCGTCCTCGGCATCATCGGCATCATCGTCATGCTGACGCCCTGGTCCTTCGCCCCGGGGATCGCATTCGACGCGCGCTCGGTTCTGATCGGCATCTGCGGGCTCTTCTTCGGAACCTTCGCCACGGCCGTCGCCGCGGCGATGACCGCGGCTTTCCACTTCCATCAGGCCGGCGGAGCGGGCGCCTGGCCCGGAGCCGCCGCGATCCTCGTCCCGGCGGCGATCGGAATCGCCTGGAGGCACTATCGCCGGGAGCCTCTGGCCGAGATGTCCCTCGGGGAACTCTTCCTCTTCGGCATGGTGATTCATCTGGCCGTACTGGCCACCATGCTCGTTCTGCCCGGGGAAACGGCCCGGCGGCTCCTCTCGGCGGTCGCCGTGCCGGTCCTCGCGATCCTCCCGGCGGGAACCGCCCTGCTGGGCGCGTTGATGACCAGCCGCCTGCGGCGCGAGCAGACGGAAAACGCGCTTCGGGAAAGCGGTCTCCGGATCGCCGAATCCAATCAGATCATGGCGGCGATTCTGGGAAACACCCGCATGCTCGCCGTGTTCCTGGACCGGCGGTTCAACATCGTCTGGGTCAACAGCGCATACGCCGCCGCGTTCGGAGAAGCCCCCTCCTTCTTTCCGGGCAGGAACCTCTTCGATCTTTCCCCCGACGGCGAGCTCCGGAAAATCTTCAAACGGGTCGTCGAGACGGGAGAACCCTCCTTCGCCGCGGCAAGGCCGTTCGCCTTTCCCGGCCGGCCCGAACGGGACGCCGCATTCCTGGACTGGGGCCTGATCCCCCTGAAGGACGACTCGGGAAGCGTGACCGGCCTCGTATTCACGCTGGCCGACGTCACCGAACGGATCGGAGCGGAAGAGAAGCTCCGGCGGAGCGAGGGGGAACTCCAGTCGCTCATCAGGAGCATGATCAACACCTTCGTCATTTTCGAATCGGTCTTCGACGGGGAGGGCCGTTTCGTCAACTGCCGATTCCTCTACGTCAACGACGCCTGCGAAAAGAGCGTCGGGGTGAAAAGCCGGGACCTCACAGGCAGGACGATCCTCGAGGTGTGGCCCGATATCGAGCCGGAGTGGATCAGAAAATTCGGCGAGGTGGCCGTCACGGGCGTTTCCCAGAGCTTTGAACTCTACCACTCCCCGACGGGGAATTTCTATTACTGCAACGTCTACCGGCCCTGGGAGGGGAAGGACCGCTTCTGCGTCGTTTTCGAGAACATCACCGGGCGAAAGCGGGCGGAGGCCGCCCTCCTGGAAAGCGAAAGGAAGTACCGCACCCTCGTAGAAACTTCCCAGGACCTGATCTACACGACAGACAGAAGGGGATTCCTGACCTACGTAAACCCCGCCCTGGAGAAAATCCTGGGTTACGACAAGGACGGATTGCAGGGACAGCCTTTTTCCCGGATCGCCGCCCCCGAATTCCTCGATACGGCGAGAGACATCTTCAGGCGCGCCATGAGGGGGGAGCGCATCCTCGTTTACGAGGGAACGCTCGTCGGGAAAGGCGGTACGAGAATCGTCGTGGAATTCAACACGACCACGCTTCTCGATGCGGAGGGAAAACCCTCGGGCCGGTATGCCATCGGCCGCGACGTCACGGAACGGGGGAAGATGGAACAGGCGCTCCGCGAGAGCGAGGAAAAATTCCGCCTTCTCGTGAATCAGTTGCCCGATGTCATTTTCGCCATCAACGGCAGCATGGACGTCCTGCACGTTTCACCGGCGGTGGAAAAAGTCCTGGGATACAGGCCCGATGAACTGGCGGGCAGGAACATCATGGATCTGAACCTCCTGGTCCCCGAGTACATGAAAAAGGCCCTGTCGCATGTAAATGACATCATGCAGGGGCACGTCGTCTCTTCATCCGTTTTCGAGATCCTGGACCGGAACGGCGGGCAACGGATCGCCGAGGTCAGCGGGGCCCCCCTTCTGAAAGAGGACCGGGTCGTCGCCGTCATTGCCGTGGCCCGGGACATCACGGACCGGGTACGGTCGGAAAACGAAAGGGCGACGCTGGAACGGCAGCTTTACCAGTCCCAGAAAATGGAGTCCATCGGCACGCTGGCCGGGGGGATCGCCCATGATTTCAACAATCTCCTCATGAGCATGCAGGGAAACACCTCCATGATGATGGAGGATCTCGACCCCTCCCATCCCCACAGGGAATATCTGAAAAGCATCGAGATTCAGATCCGAAGCGCCGCAAGCCTGACCAGACAGCTTCTCGGTTTCGCCAGGGAGGGTCTTTACGACGCGAAGCCCGTGAACATGAACGAGATCATGGAGAATACCGCTTTCGTCTTCGCCAGGACGAGAAAGGAAATCCGGCTGCACCGGACCTATGCGACGGATCTCTGGACGGTGGAAGCGGACGCGGACCAGATGGGCCAGGTGTTCATGAATCTCTTCGTCAACGCGGGACAGGCCATGCCGGAGGGTGGAGATCTTTGTCTGGAAACGGAAAATGTCCTTCTGGACGAGGCGTATGTCAAGCCGCACGGGACCGCGCCGGGGCGGTACGTGAAGATCTCCGTGACCGACACCGGCGTGGGAATGGACGAAAAGACGATGCAAAGGATTTTCGAGCCCTTCTTCACGACGAAGGAACGGGGGAAGGGAACCGGCCTCGGCCTTTCCATGGTGTACGGAATCACGAAGGGCCACAAGGGGTTCATCACCGTTTCCAGCAAACCCGGCCACGGAGCGGCCTTCAACGTCTACCTCCCCGCCTCGGAACGGGAAATCGCCGCCGGGACATCGACACCCCCGGGCATCATCCCGGGAACGGGTACCATTCTGCTGGTGGACGACGAAATCCAGGTGCTTCACGTGACGCAGAGGATGCTGGAGCACCTTGGATACGAAGTGGTCGCTGCGGAAAGCGGGGAAAAGGCCGTCGATCTCTACAGGGAGCGGAATGATACGATCGATCTCGTCCTTCTCGACATGATCATGCCCGGAATGTCGGGGGAAAAGGTCTTTCAGCTTCTCCGGGAGATGAACCCGAAAGTCAGGGTCATTCTATCAAGCGGCTACGACCTCAACGGGCAGGCGATGAAAATCGCCCACGGCGGATGCGACGGGTTCCTTCAGAAACCGGTTTCCCTGGACGGTCTCTCCCGCAAGATTCACGAGGTCCTGGAAGGTAAAGGCGGCGACTGACCCGCGGTCCCGCCGGCGCCCCGTCTCCGGGACCGCCTTCCCGGGGACCGCCCGGGCACCGCGTTTTCCGCTTCCTTTTATTCTTCCCCCACGCAATCGGCCTCGTCGAGAAACACCGACACGGTCTCGAGATATTCGGCGAGAAGCTTTCTGCTCACGACGAAGATGTGGCCGATCTTTTTTTCGACGGTCCGGTTCGTGCCGCGGCAGGTCTCTCCGTCATTCCCTTCGGCGCGCATCCCCCACAGCCGGCTGGCCACGCAGGAGCCCGAAGGGGCGATGGGATCCCTGGAGCCCCGGTAGTCGAAGATCCGGACGCCGCCCCGCCGGAGGGCTTCCATGTCCACGGGTTGTCCGTCCAGTGCCGGGACCGTCGAGGGAAGCCGGTAGGTCCCTTTCACGAGTTCGTTGCCCAGGAAGAATTTCCCGATCCAGTCGCGGTGGGCCGCGGCCGGAAACTTCGTTCCGTGGGTAAGCCAGTACAGGAACGGCGCCGAATCCTCGATGGCGCCGGGCTGAACGGCGCGCTCGTAAAAACCGCTCAGCACCATGTAGTGGACGCCCGGCTGGATCTCGTTCATCCCGAAATCGATGCTCTGGGGGGGAATGTTCACGCTTCCGAACAGCTTGTTCATCACGCCGGGGTCATAGTTTCCGCGGATGAACGACCGCATCTGCCCGTGGCCGCTTTCGTCGTCGTCGAACCGGACCGGCGACGCCATCAGGGCAAGTTTGCGGATGTCCATCTTCCAGCCCCGGGACAGGCGCTCCTCGGCCCGCCGGGCCAGGTAGGGCAGCATCAGCGTCCCCCCCATGCAATAGCCCATGACATCGATCACGGCACCGGGGTGCTGTTTCCCGATGATTTCGAAATAGCGGTCGTGGACGGTTTTGCCGTAGAAATCGAGGCCGAGGTCCGCGTCGTCGGGTCCGCACTCGCCGTAGTCGACGAGATACACCGTGTAGCCCTCCCGCTGCATCCCCTGGATCACCGATTTTCCGTCGGCAAGGTCGAACAGCTCCGGTTTGTTGATGAGGGGCGTCGACATGTACAGCACCCGCCCGTTTCGCCTGACGCCTTTCAGCGGCCGATAGCGGCGGAGACGGACACTGCGCAGGTTCGATCCCCTGACGATCTCGTACTCGGAACAGCCGATCCGGCCCCCCGTCGCCCGTTCCGAATATTCCTTCGGATCGAAGGCGTTGGCCCCGTGCAGGCATTCCAGGCGCAGACGGTTTTCCTCCAGCCACTCGTCGAAGGTTATGCCGTCCGTCCCGCCGGCGTTCCTTCTCATGTAGGGGAGGTCCTCCCCGTCGAGGGGCGTTTCCGTGACGACCGCAAGGATGCACCTGAGCATTTCCTTCATGGCGTGCAGCCGCGTCATGCCCAGGGAATTGTAGCTGTACTCCATCTGGGCGAATTCCTGCACATACTCCTTCAGCATCCGGTGACCTTCCGGAGTCGTCGCAACGCGGTGCGCCGTCCGCCGGTCGAACCGGCCGTCCTTCATGAAATAACCGCAGAGGTCGTGGAGGGAACGGGCGTAATTCTTGTAAATCCAGCCGTTCATGTCCCGGTAGATGTCCGGTTCCTTCCCCGCCCGCGCCGTGATGCGGGCATGGGTCCTGATCGGCTCCGTGACGGCGCATTTGAGAAACGCGCCCTGCATCCCGGCGACGATGGAAAAGGGTCCGAACAGCCAGGGATTGCGGCTGACGCTCTCGAGAAGATTCTGATACTGGAAGAGCGCCTGGGTCTGAGCGCCGCTGCACAGGCTTCTCCAGGGGACGGCCGTCTTCAGGCCCTCGCGGTTGTCGGCGGGCGTGATTCCCATGCCGGCCAGGAGTCGGGACGGGCGGATCTTCAGTTCCTCGTTCATGTCTGGTTCTCCGATCACATGCGGTTTGTCGAATCCGATGCGGTTGAGATCTCCGGGATCGCCGCACCGGCTTTTCCGTCATTATCGGACAATTTCGAACAATCCTTGATCGTTGTCAACCTGATGCACGCACAAAAAGAGGCCGTCAGCCACGTCCCTGTTCCTCGATGGCCCGGTCGATCAAACGGATGAAATGAAAGATGTCGCGCCGCGCCTCTTCATACTGTCCCCGGTCCACACCGTCCGAATGCTCCAGGAAGAACCGGTCGACCAGTGCCAAGTGCGCCCGGCCGGCCTCGAAGGACATCTGGATGCAGCCGCACAGGAGACCGTTGAAGACGTACTCGGCGGCCTCACGGATTTCCAGCAACGATTCCAATTTCTGCATGACGGGCACTGAACCTTTCCCCCATTCGGGAATGCAGTCAGGCGGAAACGGAACGCCGCGCTTTTTTTCTCCTTCTTTCCAGCCGCCACCGGAGAAATCTCACCCACGGGTTCCATCGGGGCATTTTCGCGCCGGCATTGACGAGCGTCCGTTCCGCACCCGCAAAGGCGTCCTCCAGCAGGGCGTCGTGAAGGGGTTCGATGAAGAACCGCCATCTGAGCCAGTTCCTGAAATCGCACTCGGCGTCCACGACGTGGCGGAGAACGACGTGATCCCGCCTGGGAACGATTTCGAAAAAGTGGCGGCCGTCAAGCCCCGCCGTTGCGCCGGCCCGGCCGAAACGGAACTCAACCCGCCTCCCCGGGACATACTCCGTGACGGAATAACGCACCGGTCCGTGCCCTCCGGAAGCTCCCACGGCCAGGGGACCGTCGAATTCCATGGCCGGCCACCGGGACAGGGGCCAGAGAAAATCCTCCCGGCCGGACAGGCCGTCAATGGCGCGCCCGGCCTCGCCGGGGCTCACTTTTACGGACCGTTCGTGAATGTTCAGAATTTTCATGGCATCCTCCTCATAAGGGCTTCACAGCTTTCCCGGACCAGGGAATAAACGGCCGGAGAGGGAACGCGGTCTCCTTCCAGAGACCGGCGCACCGCGGCCAGGGGAATGTCGACGAGGGCGAAAACGGACCGCCGTGTGAAACGCTTTTCCGGCGACCCGAAGAAACGTTTCGAGAAGGAGACCAGGGCGGACCGGAGTTCCCCCGCCAGATCGGCGGCCTGCCGCCGTACCCCCGGGGGCCAGTCCCCCCTCGCCACCAGGTCCTCCTTCCGGTGCAGGAGAAGCACCTTCGCCTCCCCGGGATGCCGCCTGACCCAGCGGACGGTGTAGAGGGCCGCTTCCACGGGGTCTCCCTTTTCCAGAAGGTCGATGAACCCCCTCTGGAAGGACCCGGCCAGACGGAGCCAGGCTTCGGCGAGGAGGTGCTCCCGGGAAGGGAACCGGTGATAGACCGAACCGACGGGCGCCCCGGTCCGCGCGGCAATGGCGGCAACGGTCACCGCCTTCGGCCCGCCCTCCGAAACAAGACTCAAGGCGGCCGTGGAAAACTGGTCCTTCGTAAACTGCGGTTTTCGTCCCATGATTCTTTTATTAGAATATCAATTCTAATATGTCAACAGTTTCTCGAGGGCATCGACGATTTTTTCGAAATCGACGGTCCATCTTGCCGTCTTCGCGAGATTCATGTATCAATTTTCTTATATCCTGCACGGGGAGACCGGTCATGAAAAAGACATCATTTGCTGCCGCGCTGGCGGGATTCGCCTGTGTGTTCCTTTCATGGGCCGGCATCGGCGCCCTGGCCGCCGAGCCGCCGAAGGAGCCCCTCCTGCGAATCAATACAGGGATGCACACGGCCGTCATCAAGAGGGTCGATGTCGACGCCGCGGGGCGGCGCCTCGTGACGGCCTCGGAAGACGGGACCGCCCGGGTCTGGGAACTGCCCTCGGGGCGGCTGGAACAAACCATGCGGCCCCCCATCGGGAAAGGAAACGAGGGCAAGCTTTTCGCCGTGTCCGTCAGTCCCGATGGAGGAATTCTCGCCTGCGGAGGCTGGACGCAGTTCAACGACGGGAAAAATGACACGGCCCCCGACGGCAACGCCGTCTACCTCTTCGACACCGCCACGGGTCGCATGATCCGGCAGTGGACGGGACTGCCCAAAGTGATCAACGACCTCGCCTTCACCCGCGACGGCCGTCTCCTCGCCGCCGCCCTGGCCGGAGGCAACGGTGTCCGGATTCTCCGGGTCGCCGACGGCATCGAGGTCGCCTCCGACAAAGATTACGGCGCCGACTGCTACTCCGCGGATTTCGACGCCGGGGGCCGTCTCGTGACGACATGCTACGACGGCTTCCTGCGCCTCTACGATCGGCAGTTCCGCCGGATCGCAACAATGAAGCCCCCGGGCGGGGAACGCCCGTTTCTCGTCCGTTTCTCCCCCGACGGGGAATCGATCGCCGTGGGTTTTGACGATTCCACCCGGATCGCCCTCCTGTCGGGACGGGATTTGTCCTTCCTTGCGGCTCCCGACAACACCGGCGTGAACAACGGCAATTTATGCTACGTCGCCTGGTCCGCCGACGGGAGATCCCTGTTCGCGGGGGGGCGGTTTCAGAATTTTGTCGACGGCGGGTGGCAATGCCCCATCCGCCGCTGGTCCCGGTCCGGCCGGGGAACCTTCTCGGACCTGAACGTCGGTGCGACGGACACGATCATGGGGTTCGCGCCGCTTCCCGACGATTCCCTCGTCTTCGTTTCCGCGGATCCGACCATCGGAAGGATTTCCTACTCAGGCCGGGTCCTCCTTTTCAAGGGGCCGGACATCGCCAATTACCGGAATAACCTGGGAAGATTCCTCATCTCCCCCGACGGCGGAACGGTACAGTTCGGCTATGAACTCGGGGGCGCAATCACCGGCAGGTTCACCGTTTCCGGCAGGCTCCTGGAAACGAACCCCGGCGGAACCGGTTTCCTGGCCGCACCCCGGACGGCGGCCCCGGGCCTCACGATCACGAACTGGCAGGACAGAAGCGATCCCATGTTGAACGGCAGCCCCCTGGCGCTGAAACTCTACGAAAACGCCCGCAGCCTCGCCATCGCCCCGGACGACAGGACATTTCTCCTGGGAACGGAGTGGCACCTCCGCGCCTATGACCGATCCGGAAACGAACGCTGGCAGATCACCACCCCCGGCGTCGCCTGGGGGATAAACATCACCGGTAATGGAAAAGTCGCCGCCGCGGCCTTCGGCGACGGGACGATCCGCTGGTACCGGATGACGGACGGGCAGGAACTCCTTGCCTTCTTTCCCCACCGGGACCGGAAGCGCTGGGTCCTGTGGACCCCCGGGGGCTACTACGACGCCTCGCCCGGGGCGGAGGAACTGATCGGATGGCACCTGAACCGGGGCAGGGACCAGGCGGCCGATTTCTTCCCCGCCTCACGGTTCCGTTCCACCTATTACCGCCCCGACGTGATCGCCGCGATCCTCGAAACCCGGGACGAGAAGGAAGCCCTCCGCCTGGCCGATGCCGCAGCGGGGCGCCGGCGCCAGGAACCGGCCATCGAAACGATCCTCCCTCCCGTCGTGACGATCCTGTCACCCGCAGACGGTTCGACCGTTTCCAGTCCCGGGGTGACCGTGTCCTACGATGTTCGCAGCCCCTCGGGGGAACCGGTCACGGCCATCCGCGTCCTCGTGGACGGCAGACCCGTGTCGGCGCAGCGGGGCATCGCCGTCAAGGCCGAAGGGGAGCCGGCACGGACGATCCGGGTGACCGTCCCTGAACGGGACGCCGAGATCTCCCTCATCGCCGAGAACCGGTACGCCGCGAGCGTCCCTTCCACGATCCGCCTGCGCTGGCGGGGCAAAGAGGAATTCGTCGTCAAGCCGAAGCTGTACGTGCTTGCCGTCGGGGTGAGCGACTACGAGGACCCGGCTCTGGCGCTGGGCTTCGCCGCCAAGGACGCCCGGGACTTCGCCGGTTCCATGGAAGGACAGAAGGGGGGGCTCTACCGCGACGTGACGGTGCGGGTCCTCACGGACCGGCTGGCCACGAAGGACGACATCCTGGACGGCCTCGACTGGATCCAGCGGGAGACCACGAGCAAGGACATTGCCATGGTCTTCCTGGCCGGCCATGGCGTGAACGACCAGGCGGGAATCTATTATTACCTGCCCGCCAACGCGAACACCGAGAGGCTCAAGCGGACGGGGGTCTCCTTCTCGGACATCCGGAACACCGTCGCCTCCCTGGCGGGGAAAGCCGTCCTGTTCGTGGACACCTGCCATTCGGGCAACGTGATGGGAACGAGGCGGGGAGGGGCCGACATCACCGCCGTGGTCAACGAACTGGCCAGCGCCGAGAACGGGGTCGTCGTCTTTGCTTCGTCGACGGGCAGGCAGTATTCCATGGAAGACACGGCCTGGGGCAACGGGGCCTTCACCAAAGCCCTGGTGGAAGGGGTGAGCGGCAGAGCGGACTACCACGGCAGGGGCAGGATCACGATCAACATGCTCGACCTCTACCTCTCCGAACGGGTGAAGGAACTGACCGGTGGGAAGCAGACCCCGACCACGACGAAACCGCAGACCATCCCCGATTTTCCCGTGGCCATGAAACGGTAGACCGGTTCGCGGACGGCGCGCCCGTCGCCGATCCGCTTCCCGTCACCCATGGCAGGGAAGAACGGTCCCGGCGGGGCGGGGATTCCTTCACCCGACCCGGCCGGGACCCGGCGTTCACGCCCGCGAAGATGTTCCCTTCGTTTCCGTCTTCCACGCCTACATCTTCTTGAGAAGTTTCGACGCCTTTTCGGCATCAGCGGCGCTGTCGAAACCGATGTAAAGAATGAACCGCGCACCGATGACTGCCGCGGAAACGCTGTGGAGATTGATCCGCGCCGCGGCCATCTTTTCCGTCAACACCGCCGCGACCCCCGGCTTGTTGTTCCCTTCGACACGGAGCGACTTGAGACTGCTCGTGACGTTGAAGCCCAGGGTGGCGGCCGCCGAAACCTCGGTGTCGCCCCGCAGCGGAGTGACGAATACGACGCCTGTACCGGGTTGTTCCGGCGCCCGCCTGGCGATGATGAAGTCGAGATCCGCGCCGGCATTCTTCAGGCCGGAGAGGATGTTCGCCAGACCGCCGGGTTCGTCCTTGATGGGAGCTGCCCACACGTCCACGTGTTCGACGATCATGTCCATGATATGCTCCTCCTTTGCTAGTTGTCGTCCATACTTCACGTCCTCGCCGCCTCCCGCTTTTCACCTCCTTCCCCGTTTTCGCCGCGCGCCGGACCGGTCCTCACTTTCCCTGAACCATTCTGGTGATATCCGCAACGATTTCAGGATTCGCCAGCGTCATGACGTCGCCCACGTCCGCGTTGTTGGAAATGGCGCTCAGGACGCGACGCATGATCTTTCCCGACCTCGTCTTGGGCATGTCGGACACGATCCAGACCTTCCGCGGTCTTGCAATGGCGCCGATTTCACTGACAACGGCGTCCCGGATCTTCCCGGCGAGTTCATCGCTCGGGGCGTATCCGGGCCTCAGGGCGATATAGAGATCCGGTTCCTTCCCTTTCAATTCATGCTTCACCGGAACCACGGCGGCTTCCGCCACCTCGGCGACGGTCATGGCGGCCGACTCGATTTCCTTGGTTCCAAGCCTGTGTCCCGAGACATTGATCACGTCGTCGATTCTGCCGAGAATGCGGACATAGCCGTCGGCGGCGGTGACGGCGGCGTCGCCCGTCATGTAGGGCCAGTCCTGCCATCTCTTGCTTTTCGGATCCTTGCAGTATTTCTCGTAGTACTGGCTGACGTAACGTTCGCGGTCGCGCCAGATGGTCTGGAAGCTTCCGGGCCACGGGTTCCGGATGCAGATGTTTCCCGCCTTTCCCGTGCCGGGAGGGACGACGTTCCCGTCGTCGTCATAAACGATGGGGTGGATGCCCGGGACGCCCGGCCCCGCGCTTCCCGGCTTCATGGGTTGAATCGCCGGCAGCGTGCTGCAGAGGAAACCGCCGTTTTCCGTCTGCCACCAAGTGTCGCAGACGGCCGCCTCCCCCTTGCCGACGGTGTAGTAATACCACTTCCACACCTCCGGTTCGATCGGCTCCCCGACCGTCGTCATATGTTTGAAGTGGTAGTCGTATTTCCGCGGTTCGTCGGGACCCTGCTTTCTCAGGGCGCGGATGGACGTGGGGGCGGTATGGAAGATGTTCACGCCCAGCTCCTGCGCGATCCTCCAGGGTCTTCCGGCGTCGGGATGCGTGGGGACGCCCTCATAAACGACGGAGGACGCGCCAAGCGCGAGCGGACCGTACACGATGTAGGAATGGCCGGTGATCCACCCGATGTCCGCCAGGCACCAGTAGACGTCCTCGGGATGAATGTCCTGGATATATTTCGACGTTCCGGTCACATAGGCGAGGTATCCGCCGGTGCTGTGCTGCGCGCCCTTCGGCTTGCCCGTGGTGCCGCTTGTGTACATGAGAAAGAGCGGGGCTTCCGCGGGCATCGGCACGGGTTCGATCCTGGCCCCGTAATGCCGTTTCAGCAGGTCGTTGACGAAGAAATCACGGCCCTCGACCATCGGGGTCTGCGAGGAATATGTGCCGGGATAACGCTGCCACACCAGGACCTTGTCCACCTTCTGCTTCTCTTTCGCCGCCTCGGCGACGGCGACCTCCGCCTTTTCCTTGTGGTCGATCAGCTGCCCGCTTCTGTAATAGGCGTCCATGGTGATGAGAACGTTGCTTCCGGAATCGATGATTCGATCCGCGCAGGCCTTCCCGCTGAAACCGCCGAATACCTGGGAGTGGATGACGCCGAGCCGCGCACAGGCCAGCATGGTGATGGGAAGCTCCGCCACCATGGGCATGTGGAGCGTCACCGTGTCCCCGGCCTTGAGACCGCAGAAGTCCCGCAGGATCGCCGCAAACTCGTTGACCCGCACATGGAGTTCCTGGTACGTGACGTGCTCGATCTTTTCACCCTCGGGCTCCGGAACGAAGTGAATGGCGGTTTTGTTCCGGTTCTTTGCGAGATGCCTGTCGACGCAATTGTAGCTCGCATTGATCCTGCCGCCGACGAACCACTTGAAACACGGGGCGTCGCTCGTGTCCAGCGTCGTGTGCCAGTATTCGTACCACGTCAGAAGATCCGCGTACTCCTTGAAGCAATTCGGGAAATTTTCCAGGCTGAAACGCTTGAGAATCCCTGGATCCGTCATGTTTGCCTGGGCAATGAACTGCGGGGACGGATGGAAGAATTCCTCTTCTCCCCAGTGCACCGCGATTTCGGCTTCCGAGGTTTCCGTTACTTCTTTCACGCTCATGGACCCTCTCCTTTCAGATTGCAGATTTGATGGCCTCGTAAAAACCAGATCAACGCTTTTTCGAACGGCAAAGTAAAAAGCTCCACAGGCAAGGCGCCCGAATCCCGGGGACCGAGGCGTACTCCCGGTGTGCCGCAGGGACGATCCCCCCGTCGCCGGTTGCGGCGACGCCGCAACGGCATGCGCGTTCCCCCGGGGAGGGGGACTTCTTCCTTCGACGAACGGGAGTCCGGGCGGATTGAAGGCAGCGCAACGAAACGGAACCGCGGAAGCCCTCCAGCGGAGAGCCTGTTCCTCATCGGAATCTCAATCGTCGCATGGACCTGTCTGCGAGGTGCGATCTGAAAATATTTTTTTTGAAGGCAACGGGCAAATCAAATGAAGCGCATCATGGGCACACAACGGATGCGGCTTGCGGCAACAATCACGGCCTTTGATGGAAAGACGGGGCGGGATGCAGTCATTGGCGGGGAAAACAGATGAGAATCGGGGGCTTTGATCTTTGAAAGAGCATGGGAATCTGTTTCATCATGGCACAGGAAGACGAATATGGCAAGGCCCGCCGATGACGCATCGATTTTTCATCGCCGGGAGACGGGCAGGATTTCCGGCCCGGCTTCCCGCGGGTTCCGCCGCCGTCGCCGGGGGAGAAGCATGATGCGCCCGTCCCATGCCTCGTCTCATGACGATGCCTTTCACCGGAAATAGGAGACCGCTCCGACAAGATCCTGCGGCCTGAAACGGCGGATGATCTCCACGCTCTTCCTTCTCATGTCCCGCAGCCGCTTCCCGGACTCGAGAACAAACCTCAGGGCGCCGCCCAGGGCATCCGGGTTTCCTCCCTCGAACACGAGGCCGTTTCCCGAAACAAGGTCCCGGGAGGACCCGCACCGGTCCGACACGGCCACGGCACAGCCGCAGGCCATTGCCTCATTGACGACGAGTCCCCAGGGTTCCTCGATGGACGGGAGGACGAGAACATCGCTGATTCCGTAAAGCCTCGGGATCTCGTTCACATCGCAATGCCCGAGAAAGCGGATACGGGCGTTGCCCCGGGCCAGCCGCTTCAACCGGGCCTCCTCGGGCCCGTAACCGGCAATCAGGAGATGCAGGTTCTCCTTCTCCCGCTGCAGGACGTGGAACGCGTCGATGAGCATGTCGACCTTTTTGATGGGGACCAGCCTTCCGGAAAAAATCAGGACCCCGGAGGCGGGATCGAGCCCGAGACGGAGCCGCTCCCTTTTTCTTTCCGGCCCGGACAGCAATCCGCGTTTCATGAAGTGATCCACGTCGACGGTGTTGTAGAAAGGCTCGATATTCCCCCTGACACCCAGGTCCCTCAGATACTCCGTCGCGGCCGTCCCGCCGCTGAGAAAGCCGTCGAAAAACCGGACCAGGATCCGCACATAGGGTTTGAAGATTCTCCGCCGATAACTTTTTTCATGAACGGTGCTGTCGGAATACAGGATGATTTCCTTTCCCCGTCTCTTGCAGTACAGAAGCGCGGCCAGCGTCGCCGGGCTGTCCCACCCGGTGACGATCACCCGGTCGGGATCGCACTTCTCCAGTTCCGAGAAAACGTTGTAATTGATGTTCAGCGAAAAGGCCTGATCGGGGCGAAGAGGGATGCGCACATGCTTCAGGAAAACCTGCCCGTAGCGGTCTTCCTTTTCCTCCGCCCGCCACCGTCGATAGGAATTGCCGGTGGTCTGGTAAAAAACATGCAGGTCCCAGCCCGGACACTCCGATGCGATGGAAGAGAACCTTGCATGGTTGTAAGGGGTCCACATGACTTGGATAAACAGGAGTTTTTTCACCGATTCCCCCATCGTCGTCGATGTCCCGGCCGTCCCTGAAGCGCCGTTTCCATGCGCCCCCCGGCGGATCTCCCCCTTCCGTCAACGGGCCCGCTTCGAGAGCCTCCTCCGGAGGGACGGACCCCGTTCACCCTCCCGCACGCCGCCCGTCATCGATCATCGGGCGTTCGCATCGGAAGTCCTCTTCCCCGCCCGGTTGCCCGGTATGGAAATGACCTTTTCTTCAGATTCTCCGCATACGTGACACAGGCGCCCATTTCCGAAACGGGATATCTCAGAGCGTAATACAGCCTTCGTTTGAGCGGCATCAGGCGCGGATTCGCGAATTGGACCACGCCTACCGCCGCAGCCCCGAAGAGCCGGAAAATCCGCATGAGAAGGCCGTATCCCCGATTCACGGTCCTGTCGTACGTCCTGCCGTTTTCGTAAAAGGATCGAAGATTCCACCACAGCGACATCTTATACTCCTGGATCAGATGGTCCACCTTGAGATCGTGAACGTACCAGATGGAATGACCGTCATGCTGCAGCGCAAGAAGCAGATTCGTTTCCTCGCCGTACCCGATCCCCGCGCCGCACATGCCGAGATCCGCGTCGAAGCCTCCGAACGACTCGAGAACATCCCTGCGAAACACCATGTTGCATCCCGTGTATCTTTCCCCGGGAAACCGGATGATCCTCTCGCGGCCCCTCGCCGGGTCCAGTTCCGTCCACATGTATTCCGGAGGCAGCCACCCGGGGCGGTCGGAATGGGCATACCCGTAATCCGGCCCCCCGAATGCGCTCACACCGGGGTTTCGCCCGATAAAATCCGTCATGACCGATACCCAGTCCGGACGGGCCCTGGCATCGTCGTCGATATAGGCGACGTATCGGCCCGCAGCTTCCCGGTATCCCCTGTTCCGCGCCCTGCTGAGACCGATTTCCCGCTCCACGGTCACACGGAAATTCGCGTTCGCTTTCACGTATCGCCCGGCCACGCAGCCGGTGTCGTCCGTGGACCCGTTGTCTACGATGACGACCTCCCACAGTTTCCCGTCCGCCTTCTGCGCCGCCAGGGATTCGAGACAGACGTCCAGCAGGGCGCTCCGGTTGAACGTGCAGACCACCACGGAAACGAGCAGTTCTTCTTGGCCATCCATATCCATTTCCCCCGTGTCGCCGTCCCGCGAGAGGACCGTTCAACCCCGCTTCCCCGGCAGCGTGAGCAGATAGCGAAACCGTCTCATGAAATACAGGAACATCCTTCTTGACGGGCGATTCTCCCCGGGGACCAGGATTCTTTGCGGAACGCCTTCTTCATCGCCGCCGGCCTCCCACTCGGAGATGAAACGGCACATGAAAGGAAAGAATTGATATTTTTCCAGAATCAGCTGCCTCGCATGGGAGATGGCCTCAAAATTCCTCTTCCACGCATTCAGGGCAACCGCTTCGCGGATGATCTCCGCAGCCCCGCGAGGATCCGAAACATCAATCCGGATGAACGATTCCTCCGGAAAATAATCGGACAGATTCCTGCAGCCGTAATATACGGGCATCGTCCAGGCCAGAAAACAATCCGCCAGCTTTTCCGTCCAGTAGTGTGGGGACGAGAAATTTTCCACGGCGATCGAGTAGCGATAGGGCGCAATCCCGTCCCACTTGTCCCTCAGGGGCCGGATCCCGTGTCCGAAACAGTCGATCGGAAGATCTCCGGGTATCCGCCGGACAAAGTCGAGTCTCCTGCGATGGCCCCTGAAATGGGTCTTGCTGCTGGAGATCAGGGATATTTCCCGGCTTTTTTCCGGCGGCGATGCACTCTTCAGCTCATCATAACTCTTGTCCACGTGCCATGACAAAGCCCCGTGGGTGTGGACGTATCGGGGTCCCTTCAGCCCCGTGTCGGTCGTAAATACCCTGGAATAAACGGACGGCGTATGGGAATGACAAACGCCGAAGTATTCGTTGTGCGGTTCCTGGTGCAGGCACCAGACATTCCGGGGGCGGCAGACGACCTCCTCGTCGACGGCGGAAAGATTCAGAACGATGAGATAGTCGCATTCCCTGATTCGGTCCCCCGTGAAAAAAACGCCGTTCCACAGCCCCTTTGACAGGGGCGTCTGTCTCATCAGGTCGGGGTATTCCAATTTTTTGATGATGCGAACGGTCTTCATGGGTGCGTCGAACCGGCACTGGACCCGCCGCCGTGGCGGCTTCGTGAAAAAGTCCGCAGCGGCGCCGCCCTTCATCCTTCCGCATTGAGGCGTCCTCTCCGCATGCGTGTTCTTCCGGGATCAGGCACCGTGCCTCAGGGTTTTTCCTTTGCTTCTCCGTAACATCCCTCTTATGCTTTTTTTCGAACATTCGTCAACTGCGATTCGTCATTGTGCAGGCGCCGGCGATACGATTTTTCACGGCATGGAAATCATGGAAGGAGGTATCCCGTCTGCGAACCGACGGGTCATTTTTCCGGGAGGCGGAATTCCGGGATCGATCGATTCGCGGTTTCCCATGCCGCGTAAAAGGCGGCCATGCACCTCCGGGACGACGGATCGTCATCCTCCGGTCACGCTTCTCCTGGCGCCGATGACTGAAACCCAGGTCACTGCAATCAGAATGACGGAGCCTCCGATCATCGTGTTCATTCCCGGATTTTCGCCCACCACGAGAAACACCCACAGGGGGTTCAGAAGGGGCTCGATGACGGCAATGAGGTTCGCCGATATCGCGGAGATCCGTTTGATTGCATAGGCGATCAGGATCGCGGGAACTCCGATCTGGGCGACGCCGAGGACCAGTATCGCCGCAACGGATTTCTCCGTGAATTGCGGCGCAGGCAGAAACAGGGACACCGTCAGGCACGTCCCCGCTGCGAACCAGTGGGCCAGAAGATTCGACTCCAGCGGCGATCCGTCCTTCTGCATCCTCATGAACACGAAGTACAGACTGAAGGTCACCGCCGATGCCAGGGCGGCGGCATCGCCGAAAATCCCTCCGCTCACCAGCTTGTTCGCGAACATGATCGTCATCCCCGCCATGACGAAAAGAATGGATATCCAGTGTTCGGCGCGTATCCTCTCCTTCAGCAGCGGGGCGCCGATGAACGCCGTGAAAACGATCGCCATGTACTGGAGCAGGATCGCGTTCGCCGCCGTCGTGGTTTTGTTGGCCACCACGAAGAGGAGCATCGTGAGCGCGTTGGCCACGGCCGCCCCGACCTGGGGAAAGGACATGGTGATCTTCGGCTTCCGGAGAAACGCCAGGATGAGCAGCGATGCGATGACGCTTCTGATTCCCGCGATGGCGAACGGATTCCAGTCGATCACCTTGATGAACAGGCCGCCCAGGCTCCACAGCGAAGCGGTCGCGATCATCGTCACCATGCCCGCGATTTTGTCATTCCGACCCATATCAGGACCGCAATTCCTTTCTTTTCGCGAAACCCGTTCCGGTGCCTCTCCTTTGCGGAAAAGCCGCGCTCGTCACGACACGGCTCAAGCGGCCTTCATAGCTCCGATATCAAAAAAATTCAACTTGTCGCGGCCGGGAAACGGAGTTCATCAACACATGGGAAACCCGGGAAACACTTCCATGGCGGGGATGCGGACAGGGATGACAAAAAAGGGGGCCCTCCCCGGAAACGCCGGGCATGGGCACCCCCGTGCGACTTGAACCCGCGGGATCCGGGGCGGGAACCCGTGGAGGATCCCGGTTTCCGGTTCCCCTCGTGAGGCCGTCCGAACGGGCCTACGGGACCGCCTTCCTCGAAACGCTTCTCATGCCCCCTGTCCTTTCAGATAGCGGATCAGGGGATCCGTGACCAGGGGAACCACGTCGCCGATCATGTGGGGCATCAGGTTGTCCATGACCTTCGGCATGAGATCGGGCATCTGCTCCCGCATGTAATCGGGCATGGGAACGCGTTCGGCGACCCGTTCCAGCATGACCGGCATGACCTTGGGCATCATCATGGGAAGAAGTCTCGGGAAGAGAATGGGAAACAGGGGCTTCATGGCCGCAAGGGCCCCCGGGACCTTCCCCATGAATCGCATCATGGGCCCCATGCCGAAGGGCATGGCCGCGACGAGTTCGGGAAACATGGTCGCCATGAGATCGGCGAAGCCTTTCGGCGTCATGATGTCGATCATGGCCTCGAAAACCGCCCACTGGCGAAGGACCTCCGGGTTGGGGTCGGGAAAGTCATACCCCAGGGCGGATGACGCGAACCGGGCGAGATCGACGATTTCGACGGGCATCTTCTTCTTGTCCCTGGCAACGCGGAGCTGGACCTCGCAGCAGGGGCACAGGGCCAGGACCTTGCCGGCACCGGCCTCGAGGGCCTCGTTCAGCCGGATCTCGCCGATGTCCGCCGCCACCGGCGGCTCCTTGATCAGGGTCAGGACGCTCGCGCAGCAGTGGGCCGCTTCGTGGTGGTGGCTCATCTCCACAAAATCAACATGGGGTATGGCCTTGATCAGCTCGCGGGGGGGCTCGTAAACCCCCGAAACACGGCCGATGTGACAGGAATCGTGCCATGTGACCGTTTCTCTCTCCCTTCCCGTGTCGGGAAAGGAAAACTCCCCGGACCGGATCTTGTCCGCAACGACCTCGCTGTAATGACGGGCCCGGATCCCGAAAGGAATTTTCAATTTTTCCGCCCATCGGGGATAGACCTGACGCCACATCATGTCACAGGCCGGGCAGGAGGAGACCACGGTCGTCGCCCCCGCCTTCCGGACGGACGCGATGTTCTGTCTCATGATTCCCTCGAAGACGTCCCAGAGGCCGGCGACCAGCATGGGAGTGCCGCAGCAGTTCTCCACGTTGCCGAGAATGGTGAAATCCACTCCGGCCTCGTCGAGGAGGCGGACGGCCGCCATGGCGATGTCGTGTTCCACATAACTCGCGGTGCATCCCGCGAAGTACACCGTGTCTGCAGTCTTTCCGGGGCCGTGCTTTTCCCCGAGGTCGGCGGGCATCCAGTCGGTCCGGTTTTTGCGGTACCCCACCCAGATGTCCCCCTCTTTGCGGAGGGCCTCCGCCATCATTTCGAAGGGGGGGAAGGTCATCTTCCTCTCTTCATGGATCAGCTGTCCCCGGAGTTTCATCCACGAGGGCTCTATGGGCAGGGCCGCGGAACAGCGGAGATTGCACAGCTCGCAGGTCGTGCACACGAGGATCGTGTCCACCATGAACTGCGTCCATTCCTCACGGCCTTTCATGTATTGCCGGAGCCAGTACCACTTGCCCCGGGGGCTCTGACTTTCCCACCCCCTGCCATAGAACTGGTCGCATTCCTCGACGCAGTAACCGCACTGGGAACAGCTGTAGGCGTACCAGGCCACGTCGGCGGGGATTCCCCGGACGGGTTCCCTGGGCCGTTCCCCGATGCGGGTGATGATGTAATTGCCGAAAGGACGGGCGACAGGCTCGAGGAACTGCCCGATGCCGATCGCCGTGCTCATGAGGCCGTCGGCGATGACTTTGCCGGGATTGAGGAGATTTCCGGGATCGATCTCCTTCTTGAAGGCTTTCAAGCGGGTCACCCGGCCCGCGCCGAGAACGTCTCGGGATTTCCCGGCGAAATAAAGTCCCGTGGCGTAAGCCCTTCCCCCGTGTTTCTCGGCGATTTTCATGATGGTCAGGGTAAGGCCAAAGACGAAGTTGTAGCTGAATCTTCTCTCGTCGCTGGGGATGAAGCCCAGAATGACCACCTCCGGCCTGCCGTTCCTCCCGTTCCGGATGATGACCCCTTCCTTGACCACGGGCTGGTGAACGGTGCGTTCAATGTCTTCGAGAACGTCCCCCATCCGGGCCAGGGGGACGATGACCTCCGCCGGGACGAGGCTCGGGCCGAGGCGCTTCACCACCATGAGCTTGAACCGGTGTTTCCATTCGTGCCTGGCGATCCGGTCCTCGAGGATCTCCGCCTCGCACAGCCTGACGATCCGGGAGAGACCTTCCATGACGGCGGACCGGTCCCTGGCGCGGAACGTGAGCGTAGTGATGTAGGAGGCCGGAAGAAGAACCCGTTCCTCCACGGGATGGCCAAGGTGTTCCTGCAGGGGGGCCCGGTTCTTCAGTTCCGCCATCCGGGGATTGATGAACATGAGGGACCAGATGGGCAGGTTTTCGGCGATCATGGCCTCGAACATCCTCTGGAGTTCGCGGGCGTCGGGACAGCCGATGGAAACGACGTCCATCTCCTCCAGGGGCTGGACACGGAGGGTGATTTCCGTAATGAGGCCGGTGATCCCCTCGGCATCGCTGACCATGTCCAGGTCGGGTCCGGAAAACACCCTGACGGCGCCGTTCGGGAGAACGACCCGGGCGCTCACGACGGTGTCCCGAAACCAGCCGGCCTCGTAAGATCCGAGGCCCGCCCCTCCCTGGGCGAGCCATCCGCCGACGGTCGATCCCGGGTAGCTTGTGGGATAGGTCATCAGGGTGAGCCCCTGTTTCGCCAGGGTCCGGTCAAGCTTTTCCCAGACGACGCCGGGCTGGACCGTGGCCGTCCGCTCCCCCGGGTCGACGTTCGCGACCCGGTTCATGCGGAAGAAATCCACGGTGAGACCTTTTTTCACGGGAAGCACACCGCCGTAACCGGAAGTCGCCTTCGCCCGCGGCGTGAGAGGAACGCCGCCGGCCACGGACCATCGGACAAGCTTGACGATTTCCTTCTCCGATTCGGGCTGAACGACGGCATCGGGCGTCGTGTTGCCGATGAGGGGCCGGATGAGCCCCGGGACGGCGGCGATGTCGTGTCCGTACAGCTTCCGTTCCGTCCGATCGAAATTGACCCGGCTGCCGAACAGGTCCTTCAGAAAGGCCTTTTTCCCCTTGTCCAATTTGCCCATGAGAACCCCCTTCCCGGCCGGCTGGAGAACATCCGCAATTTGAAAATCACCCGTAGCCGTCGATCGTCCTTAAATGGCGCCCGCGACGACACCAGGACATGGAAACGGATCAATCATTATGGATGATACTGCGATGCAGGGGAAATTGCCACCCCGTTTCATGGGAAACCGGAGGCGCCTGGTACGATTCTCCGGCGGCGGGAGGAAGCGAAAGAGGGCAGGGGCCGGGTTTCCGGTCGATCAAAAAAATATGGCCGGGTCGAAGACCCGGCCACCCTTTTTCCGTTGGAATGTCCGAAGGTAAAACCGCGTGAATGGGGAACGCTGTCTTTTGACGGCTTCGTAAAAAGCCCATATGCTGCGTTGCCCTTCTTCCCTCCTCACTGCGACGTACCATGAGTACGTCTCATTCGTCGGGATTCGGGCGCCTTGCCTATGGAGCTTTTTACTTTGCCGTCCGAAAAAGTGTTGAATCGGCCTTTTTACGAGTTCATCATCTTTTGCGTCCCTTCGAAAGGATGATTCTCATGCTCGCCATGTTCCTCCTCAGCAGAAGCGCGACGAACAGGACCCCGATTCCGAGAAGGATCAGGGTGGACGGTTCGGGAACCTTCGTCGTCACCGTGTCGGGGACCACGGCCCATCCGATGCGGTTCGGGTTGTCGGTGACGGGAGTTTCGTTCGGATTGCCGAATTCCGTGTTGTACGCATAGCCGAGATTTTCATTTTTGTTACTGTTGGCGCTTCCACCCTTGGCATAGAAGTCGCCCCAGATGGGAGCCCGGTCCGTGACGATGGTCCAGGTATAGAGCGTTCCGTCACTTACCTCCGGAACTTCGAACTTCAATCCGTACAGACTCCCCGGGATACCGGGATTGCTTGGATCGGTGGGCAGATAGGTGCCCAGTTCGTAAGTCGGCGTGGTCCCGTCCGCGATATTGTCCGTCCCGAAAGTATCCGACACCTCCGTGATGACATGGCTGATTCCGGGCGAACCGGACGTCGTGAACGAATATGCGTACGTCCAGTATTTCGTCGACGCATCGAAAGTGACAAGCCAGCGAAGCGTGCAGGTGCTGTCGGCCCAGTCATCCGACGCAACCAGGTTCTGGTCCCAGGAAATGTACCCCTCGTAATAGGCGAACGCCCTTGTACCGACGGAAACAACGGCAAGTAAGACGAAGCATATGATCCACTTTTTCATTATATTCCTCCTGACTCTTTCCAAGTGTATAACTTCCAGTATTCCAATACTGGAACCGGCTTGTCCGTAAAATGTGCAAAAATCATTCTACCATGTCTCTTCACCACGCCATATCAGGGACGGAGCATAACCTGCCAGAATAAATGGCACTATTTCATGCAATCGGACACGGTCCCTTCCGAATACCAACGCCGGACGATCTTTCCGGCAGGCAATTGTAAGAAAATCCAACATTCCACTCATGTCGCGCTTGAGGCGACAAATGCAACACCCCTGTTTTCTTTTATTAATCAAGATCTCCTGTATGTAAATATATCCGACACCCATGGAAACCAAACGGAGAGAAGGCACGGGAAGGAATGAACAACGTCCGGGAGAATATTTCGACGGCTGGGACAGGTGGAAAACCTTCGGGGCGAAGCTTTCGTCCCGTTTCGCGAAAAAAGGGCAACCGCTTCTCCGGGAGAATCGATCACCCTTGATGTCATGTGTTCCGAACTGTTCGGAAAGGTTGCGTTCCCCCGGGGCATAAAACCCCGGACCGGATCAGCGCTTTACGACCAGGACAGGTCTTTGGGAGTGCCGGATCACCTTTTCGGCCACGGAACCGATCAACATGTCCGCCAGGTTGCTCTTTCCGTGCGAGCCCATGACGATGACGGATGCGTTCTCCTCCTCGGCCAGCCGCAGGATCTCCCGAAAGGGAATCCCCGTCTCGATCCGGGATTTCACCTCGTATCCCTGCGCCCTCAGTTCACCGGCGACTTCCTTCATCTCCCTGGCCGCGGCATCCTCGAAGGCCTTCCTGATCTCGCCGAAGTCCAGGGACATGTGGCCTGCCAGCATATCGAAGTTTCGGCGGTCGATCACGTGGACGATGACGACTTCCGCGGCGCCGGCGCTTTTCAGGCTGCCGATATACGCAATCGCCTTCCTGGCCACATCGGAAAAATCGGTTGGATAAAGAATCTTCTTAATCATGATGCAATCCCCTTTCCCGGTCTGCCGGAAACGAGTGGACAGGTTCCTGCACATCACCGGGAAACCCTCCAACCGGAAAGGCATCCCGGTTCCCCTGAAAAAAAGCGGGCGGTCTCCACGATCCGGCGGATCGTGTGAACACGCGGACTAACAGGGCAAAAACACTTTTATTATTTGTACCCGACCGGAGAGAGCGTGTCAATCTTGATGAACTCGTAAAAGTGTTGAATGGGCCTTTTTACGACTTCATCAATGTGCGATTTTCAGAAACCTTGCATTCGCTGCAACGATGACCGTGCTGAGTGACATCAAAACGGCTCCCACGGCCGGTGACAAAAGAATACCGTAGCCATACAGGACACCGGCCGCAAGAGGAATGGCAAAAGCGTTGTAAGCCGTCGCCCAGACCAGATTCTGCACCATCTTGCGGAATGTGGCCCGGGACAGGTCTAAAATTGACACCGCATCGAGAGGATTGCTTCTGACCAGGATAATGTCAGCGGTCTGGACGGCCACATCAGTGCCCGCACCGATTGCGATTCCCACATCGGCCTGGGCAAGTGCAGGGGCATCATTCACCCCGTCACCGGTCATGGCTGTAATCAGTCCTCTTGCTTGTACTTCTTTGACCTTCTCAGCCTTATCTTTGGGTAGAACCTCGGCAAAGTATTCATCCAGACCGGTTTCCTCGGAAACCCACTTGGCGACCATTCGATTGTCACCCGTAAGCATCATGCAACGGATCCCCATTCCCTTGAGTTTGGAGATGGCCTCCTTTGATTCGTCCCGGATGATATCCGCAAGGGCAATGCCGCCTTTGAGGTCACCGTCAACGATCACAAAGACCGCAGTCTTGCCCTGCAAATTGAACTCTTTTATCCTTGCATCATCGATGGATATATTATTTTCTTTCAAATAACCCGGGCTTACGACTTTTATCTCCTTCCCCCCGACTTTTCCCTGCGCCCCTTTCCCGGGGATAGACTTGAAATCCTCCACATGCTGTGTGTTCCTTGTTGAAGCAGCAATCCCCTTTGCAATAGGATGCTCTGAATGGTTTTCAATCGAGGCGGCATATCGGAGCAATTCCTCTTCACTGATGTCATTAGAAAAAGTAACGATATCCGTCACCCCGAATTCGCCCCTGGTCAGGGTTCCCGTTTTATCGAAGATGATTGCCTGGATGTTCCGGCCCTTTTCAAAGGAAGCCCGGTTTCTTATCAGCAATCCATGCCTGGCGGAAAGGGCTGTGGATACGGCCACAACCAGGGGGACGGCGAGTCCCAGGGCATGGGGACACGTGATCACCATAACGGTGACGGTCCGTTCAAGGGAGAACGCGAAATCCTTATGGATGATCCAAAACCAGACAATCAGCGTGACAGCCCCGCAGGAAAGAGAAATGATCGTTAACCACAAAGCTGCCCGATTCGCCAAATCCTGGCTTCGAGATTTACTCTGTTGCGCTTCCCTGACAAGACCGATCATCTGGGAGAGGAATGAATCCTTGCCGGTTTTCTTGGCTTCGGCAGTCAAAGACCCTTCCCCGTTGATCGCTCCTCCAATCAGCTTGGAACCGATATTTTTTTCGACCGGCCGGGACTCGCCCGTAAGCATGGCCTCATTAACCGAACTCTGCCCCTCAATGACCTCCCCGTCCACAGGGATCTTTTCTCCTGGCTTGATCAGGACCTTTTCTCCCGGCTTAATCTCTTCAATGGGAATTTCCTTTGTGCTTCCGTCCGGCATCACTTTGTGAGCATTGGAGGGCATAAGTCTGGCAAGCTCTTCCAGGGCACGGGACGCCCCCATGACCGATTTCATCTCGATCCAGTGGCCCAGGAGCATGATATCGATCAGGGTGGCCAACTCCCAGAAGAAAATTTTCCCTTTCAATCCGAAAACTACGACAGTGCTGTATGCATAGGCCGTTGTGATCGCTATGGCGATCAGTGTCATCATCCCGGGTTGTTTTTTCCCCAGTTCGTCAAAGATACCTTTCAGGAAGGGCCATCCGCCGTAAAAAAATACCACTGACGACAGGGTCCAAAGGATGTAGACATCGCCTGGGAATGCAAGAGGTTTCCTCAATCCCAGGAAAGTCTGGATCATGGGAGATAAGAGCAGTACCGGAACGGTGAATGCAAGGGAGACCCAGAATCGCTTCCTGAAATCCGCCACCATGTGAGCGTGGTGATTGCTTCCTTCATGCCCTTCATGACCCATTCCCGATTTATGACCGCCATACCGCATTTCAGTCGGGCCTTTGTGCATTTCATGGCCTTCATGCTGCTTGACGACATTATCGGCTGAATTCTTATTGTGCTCGTTCTGCTTTGTCATGTTTTGTCACCCCGGGGGTGGACTTTTTGTGCTCTGGCTTTTTCAATTCCTCCTTTATCTTATTAATTTACAGACTCCCGTTCAATAGCGCGGCCCCATCATGCCTCCGCGAGGACCACCCCGCTGACGGAAATAGGGGTCCTTGTATGTGTCGGGAACCTTCAAGGTATCCAGGTACATGAGATAGGCGATCAGATCGCGGAAATCCTGATCGGATATTTTCCATCTCGGCATGCAGTAATTCAGGGCATCTCCTTCATCATCGATTCCCTGTTCGATTGCCCTTCGAATCGTTTGAATCGTGAAATGCGTGTTCCCCTGTCCCGCCGCCTGCTTTGATTCCTCCTTTTTGACTTCCCTGCTTTCTTGAGCCTCCGCTTCCCCGTGTGGTGATGTCAGAGCGTTGAAGGTGATGGCTTCGGACCTCACGCCGCACATCATGGGATATTGTCCGCCCCGGCCGTCTTCACCGTGACAGCTGACACAGCCGCCGCCATGCATATACATCCAGTTCGGTCCGCCCGTGATCGGAAGCCTGGCTCCATCGAGATTTGTCCCGTAATAATAAATACGCTGTCCGTTGGCCAAGGAAGCGTCTTTGACGAAGTCTTCGGCCTCCTGGCTGATTGCGGAAACCTTTTCCCCTTCCGTTGAATCCGCCCATGATAGGGTTACGAAAGCCATGCCGACAAACAACAAGATGAACATTGTCCAACGCTCTTTCTTCATGACTGATTCCTCCCATCATGATGGCTATTGACATTCATCTCATCCTGGACATTTCCGGGTTTTACCGGATGCTCCGTCCCTCCCTTCGATTTGAGTTCTTCTCCTTTCTAACGTTGATTTTTTCACTGTTTTACACCATATTCCACCCGGGCAATCTTTACAATCGGTCCATGTACGATTTGGGTGAATCACATTGATTTAATTTTTTCGACTCCTGATTGTATAGAGTTTATGAGGAATACCAGGTAATTGTCAAAGCGAAAAAAAGGCGTGGCCTATGTTTCGTCATCGCAAGATGATCATTCCGGTCATCCTTTTTCCGGCGTTCCTTCTCTTTCCTTTTCCCCCCCTTCCTGGTCCGGGAAGTGCGCTGCGATCCAGGACGGGATTGGGAAACTATCAGATGCAGGCCCGTAAGTATCGTGACCTGCCTCCGAAAACCGGTCCGGATTTCAAGTTGGAACTCAGGCATGATTCCGGATCATGTTGAAGGAGCAGGTCATCGTTTATCATTGACATACAACCACTCTTGCTGTATTTCCCTCGCGAAACGCACAGTCGTATCAAGAAAACCGACAACGCCGCATTCAGCCTTTGCTTTCATGTTCCCGGATCGACCCTGTTCTTGATGTGCCTGAAATATCGGTTTACGAAGCGAGGGAAAGACAACGTATGGATGAGATCGGACCGATGGGTGAGAGCTACGGTTACATCCGTCTCGCCCTCCCGCTCATGTCGAAATACAACATACCGGTAACACCCCACAACTACACGGTGTGGTATCGGTATGTCTCCGGTGCGGACCCGAAACTTGCCAAGACCATTGACACCCTGCTCGAAAAGGAAGGCCCGTTCTCAGATGAGACGAATGAAGAGCTTTACAGACGCTTCTGCTCGAACACGGACGAGCGTGAGCTGAGGAAGCTCCACGACGATCTGCGTCACGTCCTGGCTACCATTCTGAAGGAAGTCACCGATCTGACCGGTCAGTCTGAAGCGTATGAGTCCTTTATGAGCCATTCCATGGATGCCTTGACGGGAGACCCATCCGTTGAAGAGATCCGAACCGTGGTCTGTCAGATCATTGAAAAGACGAAATCCCTGAGGGTTCTGGGAAGGCAGACACGCTGCAAACTCAATGAGACGAAAGAGGCGCTGCAGACACTGCAGGAGGATTTCGAGCGTGTGAAGAAAGAGGCTTCCGTCGATTTCCTCACCGGTTTGGCCAACAGAAAGTCATTTCATGACGCACTGATCGGAATGATAAATGAAGCCGCCTCTCAACAAAAGGAGTTATCGCTTCTCATTGTCGACATAGACCACTTCAAGAAGTTCAACGACGAGCATGGACACCTGATCGGCGACGAGGTGTTGAAGTTGGTGGCAAAAAAGATAAAGGAAACCATAGGGGAAAGAGACTTTCTCGCCCGTTTCGGTGGAGAGGAATTTGCCGTCATACTGCCGCAGACCCCCCTCGAGGGCGCACGGGTTTTAGCCAAGAATATCAACAGGATTTTCGCCCAGACAGTTCTCAAGGCCATGAATATATCGACAACGTTAGGAAAAGTGACCGTATCCGTAGGGGTGGCCCTTTACCGTCCCGGTGAACTGCCGGATACCCTGATCAACCGTGCCGACCGGGCGCTCTACCGGGCCAAACAAACCGGGAGAAATCGCGTGGTGACGGAGCAGGACATTAAAAAAGCAGAGAGAGTGAGCGGCGGAACCTGACCATTCCGATCTTCCGTCAACCCGGCCTGCCGTTACCACGCGTTTGCCCCAAAATCGATTCGTCACAATCTTAGAAAACTTCCGTGATGTTCTCCTCTTGAAATTGTTTCCCGGATTCTATCGCTCCTGACCCTCGCGCGCGACGTTCTCTCGACTTTTACTGTGGCTCATGCGACCCCTGCGCCAGGATGTCCGTCAGCTTCCGGAACTTCGTCAGGACGGGTTTCTCGTACTTCGCCTTCTTCGTTTCTTTCCTGTTGTCCTTCTTCATGGTCCCCTCCTTCACTGATGCCCTCACTTCACCGCATTCCCCACCCAGGCGATCTTCCCGGTCCCCTATCCTTCGTCCTTGACTTCCTGCTGCGATATCCTGGCGATCTTTTCTTTTTCCTGTCTTATGGATGCCAATTCGTTTGTCCAAGATTGTCTTGCAGTTTCATCAATTGTTTGACTCAGACGGCTGAGGCACTTTTCTTCTCTTGTATCAAACGCTGAAGGCCTTATCCTGAAAGCCTTTTTTTCATACAGGGGGAAATCAATCATCCCGGGCAACCCGGAATCCGACGTCGTTACTCGAGTTGCCAGGGATGTAGTGGCCGCGATCTGCAGAACGGCTGGACCTGGCGGCGGACGACCAGCCGCCGCCGCGGAGAACTTGTTGATCCCCCCACGATGGCCCCGCCGGGTCTGTCACCGAGGACGAGGGATAATCCCCGTACCAGTCCTGACAGAACTCCCAGACATTTCCATGCATGTCGTACAGTCCCCAGGCGTTGGGGGAGAAGCTTTTCACGGGAACCGTCGTCTGCCGATAGATCCCCGAAGAGCAGCCCGAGTAAGGGCGGCTGCCATCATAGTTCGCCTCATCCGTTGAAAGGCAGTTCCCCGTGTTGAAAGGCGTCGTCGTCCCCGCCCGGCAGGCGTACTCCCACTCGGCCTCCGTGGGAAGGCGGTACTTCGTCGTTCCCTCCAGTTGATTGAGGGTGGCGATGAATGACTGGCAGTCACGCCAGGAAACCTGTTCCACCGGGCAGTTGTCGCCGCAATTGCTGAAACCGGACGGATTGTTCCCCATGACGGCCTTCCACTGCCCCTGGGTCACCTCCGTCGTCTGAAGATAAAAGGACTTCGTCAGGGTCACCTGGTGCAGGGTTTCTTCACTGCTTCTCTCGTCCTCACTCGCGGGGCTCCCCATCATGAAGGTCCCCGCCGGGACGGGGGCAAAGCTCATCCCGAGGGAATTCGTGATCGGCTTCGGCGTCGCCGCCGCCTCCACGGCGCTGATCCCGGCATAGCTCAAAAGCCCCGTCTTCAGATTGTGGTAAAGGGCGAAGGCAACCACACCCTGGGAGGCCGTGATCTCCACACTCCCGCTTGAATAAGCGCTTCCCCCCAGCAACTCCGACAGGGGGTACCGTCCGCTCCCGTACCCGGGAAGTTTGTATCCATGGCTCGTCTTGACCGTCATCCCGTCGGAGTCAACGAAAGAAATATACATGGTAGTCTCCGAGTAGACGGGGTTGCAGACAAAGACGATGGTGTCCCAGGTCCCGTCCTGGGCCACATGGGGAACACGCAGCGTCGTCGCCGGTTCGGAAACGAGGCTCATGTCGAACATGAGGGAATCCCCGGAACCCTGGGCAACGAAGGCAAGACCCGTGAGCGGCTGGTTCGAGGTCACCTTCACCCAGCCCTCGCTGTTCGTCCCCGTCCCTACCATGAATGCGCGCTGCCCCCGCCGGGGAATCTCATTTGTTTCCGCGGCGAGCTCCATCCCCGTGGGAGAAAACGCCTGGACAGTGACATCAGCGGTCCACCATGGGCTCTCGTTCCTGAGGCCCACCCCCGTCCAGTAGCCGTCTTTGGAAATGAAGTAAGGCAAAAAATAGGGAAAGTAGAGCGCGCCGACCCCATCGGAATCATCGGCCTCGGCAACGCTCCAGGCAACCCACCCCGGATGGCGACATGTCGTTTCGGAAAAATCCGCACGGAACGGGATCAGAAAAAGGAGGAAAGCGATAAGAAAAACACTGTGCAGGGGCCAAAGGGTTTTTTTCATGACGCATCTCCTTCGAAACGGCTGTTTGTCGTAGTAGTTGATACGAGCAACTTACAGGAGTCTCTCCGGACGATGTACAGACCCACCCGGATTGGATACATGAAATATAGTCAGTGGATCAAGGAATGGTCAAGGTATTTCATTCTCATCTTTCCAGGCACGGGGATCATAAAGAACAATCCAATTCTTCGATGGAACATCGACTGCAACGATGCCGGCTGGTCCTGCGACCACGGGATCGCCAGAGTCCGGGTCCGGGATCACGGTGGGCACCGTGATTCACACCTTCGTCGTTTACATGAACCCGCCAGGAATTTCTGAAGGGTATTCCTCCGATCCCCCGGGTTTTACGGCGGAGACCGTGGGAAAGGGGGTCATCGAGATCGACCTTCGGGAAAGGTTTTCTGAGGATGAGGTTTTCTCAAACATCTACATCGACCTGTCCAATCAGGACACGGACGGGGATCCCCTGATCGGGACCGTCGGCTTTTTAACTCTCTGTCCCAAGTAGTGAAAGATATGCCATATTTTTTTGTGTGACGGCAAAAACGCTCTTCCTTCCTAAAATCAATGATTGACGGCGCCTAAGAACGGTGCAAGAGTGCGAATGGTAATCCTGAGAAGTACTGTGCCGCCGTTAGGAAACTGATCGCTGGACATAGAACGACAAACATCAACCTGCATAGCTGAAGAAACCGACCCGCTCGGCCAAATTGCCTAAGATTGTGCCTTAATCAACGGATGAAAAGGAAAACTGTTCATGATCACTGCGAAGGAAACTAAATATTTTTTCTTAAACACTGTTCTTACGTCGATTATTTTTTACTTTTTGGCGCTTTACACCAAGACCCTCCGCGTACAGTTCGAAGGCACAGAGAAAATTCAGATGCATCTCGAAAACGACGGGCGGATCATTATTACCAGTTGGCACCAACGCTTTTTTGGCGGTTTTTATCTTCCAAAGATCTTTAAGTGGTTGCCCTGCATCATGATCAGCCAGAGCCGAGACGGGGATTTCATTTCCAAGATCGTCCAGCGTATAGGATGGATACCAGTGCGGGGATCAAGCTCCCGAGGTGGTTCGGCAGCTCTTCGAGTCATGGCTCAAGGAGTAATCAAAAACCAAATAGGCGGCCACATTGTAGATGGGCCTAAAGGACCTCCTTGTATCATCAAGCCAGGCCTTATCTCATTAGCCTGTAGAACTGGTGCAGTTATCTGTCCTGGTATCGTTTCCTATGAAAATGCCTGGACAATGAATAGCTGGGATCATTTCATGGTTCCCAAACCATTCAGCAAGGTTCTTTTTCGATTTGGAAAGATCTCTTCCGTGCCCGAACTAAAGAGTGATGATCAGTTTGAATCTTTCCGCAAGGAAGTGGAAGATGACATGATCAGGGAGTACAAAGCAGCAGATAATTACTGGAATAGATGAAAAAAGCATCCCGCTTCAGAAGACGAGCGGTCCCAAAAGACGCTGAACAAAGCCCCCATACAAACCGACAGGCCCTGCCGGAATTGGCCCTGTAAAAGGCAAATTTCGCGGTCTGCAAAAGCCCATCCACAAAAGTTTCCCGACGGGCTGAAAAAGCCCCCTCTTCAACCGCCCATCATCACGTGTCATTTCAGGAACGCTGCAAAAGCCCTGATATCAAGGTTTCCGAGGCGGTCTGCAAAGTCCCACCATCACTAAGTCACAGGCTGGCCTTTTCGGGTTCGGGATTTGCAAATGGAAAAAGAGGCGATTTGAGGCACGATTCTTGTGATTTTCAGACTGTCCTTCTTAAAGAATCCCCGGGAGGGAATGTGGACAAACGTGGACACAATAAAAAAGGGTCTCCTGCCGGAAACCCTTGGTATTGGAGCCCCCGGTGTGACTCGAACACACGGCACACGGATTAGGAATCCGTTTTGGGCCTTTTTTACCACTTTTCACCCATGTTCATTATGTATCATATAAACATGAAATCACTTACAAATCAACCATATTTTTTTCTCTTGATTTTCACCCAAAATCACCCTAAAAAACACAAAAAGGGAGCTATACGGGAGCTAAGAAAAGACGACTTAAGGCCCACGGATCAATGAAAAGTTCCATTTTTCGGCCCGGAAACGAGGTGAAAATAATGCCTGCGAGATACAGAACGCCTACCCGGTACACCGGAGTTTTCCAGAGGGAGTCTTCGGAAAGGGAGTTCAACGGGAAGCCCGATATCTGTTTCGACATTTCGTACAAAGTGGAGGGAAAAAGGATCTTCGAGAAAGTCGGCTGGCTTTCCGAAGGGTACACCGCTAAGCTCGCCGCGGACATAAGGGCGGAAAGGGTACGGTCCCTCCGCCACGGGAAGGAACTGCCCCAGTTGAAGAGGGCCGCCCCGTTCTTCTCCGAGGCCGCCGACAAGTACCTCGAATGGGCGAAGTGCAAGACTCGGGGCGGGGCGGACGACCGGTCTCGGTATCAGCATCACCTCAAGGAACGGTTTGCCGGGAAGAGGATGAACGAGATCTCCAGCTTCGACCTGGAGCGAATGAAGGCCGGCCAGGCGAAGGAAGGGCTGTCGCCGGCGACGATCAGGCACTGCCTGGCCCTGATCCGTCAGATCTTCAACAAGGCCAGTGTGTGGGGTCTCTACAAGGGAGAAAACCCGGTCAGAAGTGTCAAAATGCCTGTCATTCAGAACGAACGGCAGCGGTTTCTCTCCCTGGAGGAAATCGAAGTCCTCCTGCAGGAGCTCAAGATGAACCGCCGGAAGAAGATTCCGGAAGAACTGAAGGATCCAGTCCTTCACGATATGGCCCTGTTCTCTCTTCACACCGGAGCACGGGCCGGTGAGATCTTCAAGCTCCGCGGCCAGGACCTGGACTTTAAGAACGGCATCATCGCCCTAGTGGATACCAAGAACACCGCCACGAGGCATGTCTTCATGACCGAAGCATTGAGAGCGGTACTTGAACGGCGGCGGCCGGAGGATCCGAACGATTACGTCTTCAAAAGCAGGAACGCAGGGAAGATCATTGATATATCCAATTCCTTCCAGCGGGTGGTCGAGCGGCTCGGGTTCAACAAGGGCGTTACCGATCGGCGGCACAAGGTGACTTTTCATACTTTGCGGCACACCTTCTGTTCACACCTGGCCATCCAGGGGGAAACTCTCCAGACGATCGCTGAGCTGGCAGGCCATAAGACGCTTCAGATGGTCAAACGATATTCCCATCTGAGTGAGGATCACAAGAGGAGCGCGGCGTTGAACCTGGAGAAGAGGTTCAGGGAGACGGGGGGGGGCTGGAGAAAAAAATGTTGTTCCGCTTGTGAAATGACCTCAGCTTGAGGAGCAGGCCTGGCTAAAGAAGGTCGGCTTAGGGATTGATTCTCACAGTGTGCCCTCGTGGTAATAAAAGTTGATAAAAGAGGCGGCTTAAACCATACAACCGGAGAGTGACTGACTGTCCGGGAGGTCCCTAAGTTTTTCACACAAGGAGCTTCAGATGGTCAAACGATATTCCAACCTGAGCGAAGATCACAAGAGAAGTGCAGCTCTGAACCTCGAGAAGAGATTGAACTTAAAGAAGGTGGAAAATAATATTTATCCTCTTTTGATAGATGGTACTGATGGTTTTTACGAATATTCCATCCTGATATTAAGACCAGATTTTCATACTCTCAGAGTCACTTTCAGAGGGATTAATTTTTCAAACGGACATTGACAATACCTAATCATTGTGAGAAATTACCGAAACACCACACACAATGCACCTTATTTTGAACTTACACACTTTTTGTAAGGTAATCGAAAAAACCGTTCATTTACATTTTTGAACATCTAAAACCTTTTAATTAACTTTTTTTATTTCTTATTAATTTGCCGAATATTGAAAAATGGAATTTTTAAATTTCACAGTTGATAGCGCCCTCCTAAGTGAATTGGGGGAGAAGCTTGTCCGAACTGTTTATGTTGCTCTAGCAGAGTTAGTCAAGAACTCTTACGATGCAGATTCAACAAATGTTCATGTTAAATTTATCGAAGGGAAAAAAGGAATTTCTGAAATTCATATCTCCGACAATGGTTCTGGAATGAATTTCCATGAAGTTGAAAATTATTGGATGAAAATAGCCACAACAAATAAAGCTGTAGATAACGTGTCGTCCAAATATGGTCGACCAAGGACAGGCTCAAAGGGAATTGGGAGATTCTGTTGTCGTAGACTCGGCCGATCTCTGACCCTAGTATCAGTTGGCAAAAGCGGTAATGATTATCAAAGAACAGAAGTCAACTTCCCTTGGGACGAATTTAAGCCTGGCACTAATGTGACGTCAATTGATTGTCAAGGCACGAAAACCACTACAAAGAGATCTGATACTGGAACTACCCTAATAATTCGCAATATACTCGATGAGTGGAATAACAGAAATTATAATACTTTGAGAAGAGAATTGGCCATTCTTGTTTCGAACCGAGGCAAGAAAAGGAAGGGCTATGAGGAAGATCCTGGATTCAATATTTTCATAGATGCTCCCCAATTTGAAGGTGGCATAAAGAATCTTCGTGAAGATTTTATAAATGCAGGCTGGGGAACTATAATTGCCAACATTAACAAAGACCATCAGGCCGTATGTGAGCTAAACGCTCTCGGACTAGATCGCAAGAAGAAAATAATCTCTAATCAAATATTCCCACATCTTAACGATATTTCCTTAAAAATTGGTCTCCTTGTTGATGACAAATCTCAATTACGAAACACCAGCGTTCTATCAATCGGAAGACTACGAAATGACATATTACCATACTGGGGTGGTGTACAGATTAGATATAAAGGTTTTCGTGTATACCCATACGGAGATGATGATTGGCTTGATATTGACAAAGATAGGGGCTTAAGGAAAACTGCAGCACCTAAAGAGCAATTATTTACGTTCGCGGAAAGCCTGCAAGGCGTAAATCCAAGGCGTGCCCTTCTAAACATGTTATCAATGAGGAATTATGTCGGAGATGTTGATATTGGCCCCAATGCTTTAGGCTTCGAAATGAAATCCAATCGCGAAGGTTTTATTGAGTCCGACTCTGTTAAAGAACTCAAGGAATTTGTTCGTTTTGCTATCGATTGGGCTAACATCTTTCGTGAATACTATCTTAGAGCAAAGAAAAGAGAAGAATCTGAGGTAGCTAAACAGCAATTTGAAGAAATCTTTGAGGATAAAATTGAAGCCGGAAAGATTGTAGAAATATCTACAATATATATACTTCAAAAAGCAAAGGACATAAGTGCTCATTTATCAACTGATCTTAAAAAAGAATTTATTGAATCCATTGATAAAGCTTCCTCTGCAATTATAGCACATGACAAAAGTAACCAAGAGGAACTACGTCATCTACGCCTTGTTGCCTCAACATCTACACTTCTACTTATTTTCTCTCATGAGGTAAGATCTTTGCTGGGCTTACTTGATCAAAATCAAAGTGCCTTAAGTACTCTTGAAGATAAACTAACATCTCCTGACAATTCAATTCTCAAAGATGTACGATCTGAGCTAACAGAAACCAAAACTCGATTCGCTGAACTACTTAATATGACATCCCTTATTGGCGTCGATAGTAGGCATGCTGAACCTGCTGATCTGGCGCTGCGTGAACGCATCGAACGAGCAGCAAAAGCATTTCAATTAATCATACATCGATATGATATATCGTTGGACTACGACGATGTACCTAATAATATTGTACTTAAATCTATTCTTGAAGCTGAAATATATGCAATTTTTCTTAATGCCCTCTCAAATTCAATAAAATCTGTAATTGCAGCCGGCAAAAATAAGAAAATAAAAGTAACGGCAGAAAGGGCCAAGGGAAAAACAAGAATCAGAATAATGGATACAGGTATTGGTATAGAGCCAACATATTATGATGATGTTTTTATTCCATTCGTCGCAGATCCCGGAGGCTTACTTTATAAAAATCTTTCAAAAAGGCTTAACCCTGAGGATAAATATATTGTAGGAACGGGAAGCGGATTGGGTTTGAGCATCGTTAAGGAAATTGTTCAATTTCGAAATGGATCAATTTCTTTTCACTCACCAGAGGATGGCTGGAATTCTGAATTGGAGATCGAATTACCATGACACGAAAACTCTATTTCCTTTGGATTGACGATGACGAAAGCAGAAAAAGAGCTTTTGACAATCTAAAAGGCAAATTAAATGTTGATGGTTATTTCTTAAATGTGAAGGATAAAAATTTAATTTCTGAGTTTGACAAAATAAGTTTACGAAGACGAAAATTCGACCTCATATTGATTGATCATGTTTTGAACAACACAGAAAAGGAGACTATTCAAATAGGTTCAACTGCAGCAGAATACATTCGTGAGAAAAAACTCAAAACTCCTATCGTTGGAATTACTGCTGCAAAGCTAACTGACATTGATCTTCACAAAAAAGCTATCTACGATGATATATTTGAGTATTCTTCAATATCCAAGCATTATGAATCAATAGACTCAATAGCAAAAGCCTATAAGATTATGAATGAGATACCCCCAAGTAATAACGAAAGCCTCATCAAAATACTCAAAGCGCCAGAAGAAGTCATTGAACGATTGTTATCAATAATTCCAGAAGACATTAAAAGAAATTATAGCGATGATAGTTTACTTTTTAATATTTCAAGATGGGTACGCCATGAACTAAAGTCAAGGCCTGGTTTCTTATATGATAATTTATGGACTGCAACATTACTCGGTTTAAAGGAGGATAGCTTTCAAAAAGTAAAACATATCTTTAAAAAAGCTGAATACAAAGGGATTTTTTTTGATAGAAGTGACGAGAGGTGGTGGCAAACACAAGTTCGTGAAATCATATACGCGAGGTACCCCAAAGATAAATCTTGTTTTCCCTGGGAACTTGGACACAAGTTACCCAAGATTACACATGAAGATCAAAGTGTTTGTTATGTATGCGGCGGTAATTTACCAGAAACGGTAGGCTATACTGATAGAATCTCATCGGTACGCTCACCTATGCATATACGTTGTTCCCAAAGGCACCCCGATTATATAAGCTCATTATATTATGAAGATATAAGAATCATGATACCCGCGCAATGAGCATGAGAAATTTTTTCCCTACATATGACTTATTATTTCTAAATGAATATAATACGTTATCTTTCATTGTCAGCAATCCAGATATCAGACGATATTTTCACACATTACATCATAATGCCGCGACTTATCTTTCAACGTTAAGAAATACTATCGATAAAATCAGAAGGCGAAGACCACCCAGAGATTTAGATTTCATTTTTAACTCATGTATTAACGATATTGAAATTAACTACAGGAGAGGTTCTGCGTATATCGGAGCCGAAATAAAGGTTAAAAATTGTAACTATGAAAAATTAACATATTATTTTGCATTGTGTGACGATAAGGAAATAATAAGAAAATTTCACTTTGACTACGTTCCTGAAAATACGGCTACTAGAACACCCCACCCAATTTTTCACCTTCAATACCCAGGAAAAATACCACCACACTTGCAAGAACTTAAACACAATCATCTTGAATGCGGACTTTCTGAACCGAGAATAACATTCACACCAATGTCACTTGCATTGATAATCAACATAATTTTTAAAGAGTTCTGCAATGAGAATACTTATCGGGTTATGGAAGATCCCGCGTGGCGAGGACTAATACGAAGGGATGAGAATTTTCTTCTTGCTCCTTTCTTCGAAAGGTGTAATCAACTTTTATCACATATACCTGCGAATAAAACATTTACTTTTGATATCTGTTATGGCTCATAATAATCATTTTTCCGATGCGAAACGTCACGGTATATTTTACACTCCTCCTCATCTAGCCAAGTTCTTAGTTGATCCCCTCATCAATGGTACGAGTATATCTATCTTTGACCCGGCATATGGAGAAGGTTCTTTACTACTCGCGGCTGAGGAAATATTCAATCAATGTATAGCTTCCTCGAATAATCTGGTGACTCTCCATGGTTGCGACAGATCACCAGTTAACGGACTTCTTAAACATCTACCCACGCATCATCTTTTGGAGATGGACTTCTTCGATTATTCGATCGAGAATAAATTTGATACCATTATCATGAATCCCCCGTTTGTGAGACATCATCTCATTGATCGAAAAAAAAGAAGCCTTTATGCAATAGCCATTAAAGAAATATTCAAAATTAAATTGTCCTCTGATCTTTGGGCATTCTTTTTAATGAAATCTTGCCTACACTTAAAAAAGGGCGGTAACATTGGCGCAATTCTACCGTGGTCGTTCCTACAAGCTGATTACGCTCAAGCAATCAGAATTTGGCTATCAGATAACTTCCAGGACATACAAATTCTTGCACTCAGTGCTGAATACTTTAATGATGCCCAAGAAAGGGTTGTTTTATTGTGGCTCAAAGGCTACGGCTTTAAATCGAAATCAATTAAAATATCATTCTCGTCACACATCCCAGATATTATCAATTATTACAGCCTTACTGGAGAAGAATGGAGAGCCAAAAAGGTTTTGCATTCACAGTGTCATGATATCCTTGATATATACAATAATTATATCAGTAAATATAAATTTAGAAAGTTTGAAGAATTAGGAAATGTAAAAATTGGCGTTGTCACGGGTGCAGATAGTTTTTTCATCTTAGATGATGAGAAAGCGGAAAACTACAGCATTCCCCCAAAATATTTAGTTCCTATATTTAAATCATCAAAAGAATTCAAATGTTTCACTTCAAATGGAAATGTTCCTTCAAGCAAATTAGTGACATTACCTCGCCATAATGACGAATCATTTAAGAACTATATTATGCAGGGTGTGAAATTAAGATATCACCTTCGTGCTCATTCTCAACGAAGGGAGCCATGGTATTGTGTTGATCAGGGAAAAGTACCAGATGCTTTTTTCCCATATCGCGCCATGAAGATGCCTTATATGATCCTTAACGATAAACGCGTTCAATGTACTAATTCGATTCACCGTATCTATTTCAAAACAGAGTTGTCTAGTACCGAGAAGAAGTGGTTGCAATTGAGCATGTTATCTGTTCCAGGCCAGTTTTCAATTGAGGCCCATGCAAAAACGTATGGTCAAGGTGTTTTAAAGATCGAACCAAATGCATTGAAAAATACACTCGTCTACCTGAGTAAAGATAATTCAGTCAATTCAACATACGATAAAATCTCAAAACTTCTTTCTGTTAGCAGGAGAGTTGAGGCAATGAAAGTTGCAACAGAATTCATAGATCGTGCCTTAAGTATTCCCGAAGAATTCTCATCAAAAGCATATTCATTAATAATCGAGTTACAAAAACGCAGAATGGAAAGATAGATCGCCACTGATTTGATTCACCTATCTTTTACAATATCAACCCAAATTTCGTTAAGGACATTATATGTGTCACTTCCAAAATTTTCGTAATACAATCTTCTGAGCATATTCTGCAGTCTTTGGTTTTGCCGGAAATCTCCCCTTTTGATTTGTTGGAACTCCAGATGGGAAGTTTCTAAGAATCATAGCGCCATTAGGGCCACATCGTTTGAGAACATTCTCCCATACCCCTTTTGGCGACATTCTTAAGGACTCGACCCATTTTTGAGGCGCGGTTTGCCATATATTTGAAAAAATAGAATCCCAGTTCCAATAATCATCAAAAAGCAACTTCTCTGAACGCGGATCCACAAAAGCATATTTGGAAGGCCCTTTTATTGATGAATGATATACGCCAAGTACTGCTACAACTGTAATGTTGTCATGTAGTCGAGAAAATTCAAGAAGTCTTTGATATCCGGATAACTGGTATCGATAAATTTCAGGAGGTTTACCGGTAAGCAAGGTAAATTCGTCCGAGTTGGTACCCTTGAAAGAAAGTTCAAACAGAAAATATTGGTCTGGATCATCAGCTAAACTTTCAAGTGTCACTGATCCTTTACCAATTTCAATTCCGTTTGTTTGAATCAAGATTGGTGGCCGTGGAGGGCTGATTGTCGCTTTAAGCATCATGATAGTGGATTCAAGGTCAGCCCATTGGAGTGTCGGTTCACCTCCTGTGAATCGAATGAATGCACGATTTTTTTCACCAAGGACGCGAAGAGTTTCAGCGACAATCTCTTTTGATGTTATCATTCGAGCGCGATCGCCTGTTTCAGAAGGTCTTGATGCCGGACTCCAGCAAAATGAGCATCGAAGGTTGCATCCTGAGAGGTCCCAACGCACTTCTCGAAATCTCCCATAATAATCACATAGCCCAGGTGCATATTTGGCACGAACCCTCAACACCTTTAACCCCCTATCTTGCCATTTGCTATTCCATTTACCATCTCTGCAATGAAGTCTATCAATTCTAATCTGTTATGCAGTAGCCCGTTCCTGATAAAGGTATTTCTGGAACCCTGCAAACCACTGTCCGATCTCTTCCGGCCTTCCCAGATCCGCCACAGCATCAGCGATCGAATCATGATATTTCAGACGTAGCAATGGGGTAAGTTTGCCCTGGTCGAGTTCTTCCACTCCTACTTTGACGTAATGGGACAACACGAAATCGATGAAAACCTTCTGTTTGCTGTTGAAGCGTGTACTGATGATCACCTTAGCCTTCTCAGCGCGCTCTTTCCGAGTGACTGGAGGCAGCGCATAGGCAATGTAGGCCAGTACGTCAAAAAGGTCGCTTTTCTCCGCGTCGATGATCTTCCGCATTTCTTCCAGCTGATTTTTACCGAAGCCTTTTTCAGCAAGGCCCTCAAGAAGCTTTTTGCGTGTATCCGGAGCACTCCATAGGGCGCGTAGTTCATCTTCGTCTTTGAAGAACTCAGGAATTTTACCAAAGAGCATCTCAATGAACTGATGGGCAGACATGGGTGTGCCGTCAGGATGCCAGAAGGTCGTCACCATCATGTGCTGGATGGTCCGTTCCTTACCATCGGCAAGTTTCACCTTCACCTTTTTCTTGCACACGCAGGGACGTTTGCCACATATCGGGCATGGATCCTTCTTACAAATGCACGGACTATGACCGCAAACAGGACAAGGTTTAGGAGAGGTTTTTTCGCATTCGCACGGACGTTTGCCGCACTTTGGACATACCTTCGTCTCTTCCGGTTCCATCGGCTCCCCATCCCATTCAGGATCACTGAAATGATGGTGAGCTTTCACGAAGTCGTAGATTGTGAAGTAGTCTTTCCCGTCGTAGAGACGTGTTCCGCGCCCGATGATCTGCTTAAACTCGATGATGGAATTGATGGGACGCATAAGGACGATGTTCCGGATGTTGCGTGCATCAACTCCGGTGGCGAGCTTTTGAGAAGTGGTTAAAATCGTCGGGATAGTCTTTTCATTGTCCTGAAACTCTCGAAGGTGCTGATTTCCGAGTTCACCATCATTGGCCGTCACCCGCTGACAGTAGTTCGGGTCTTTGCTGGTCTTCATCTGGTTTATAAGGTCGCGCACAGCAAGCGCATGGTCCTGAGTCGCACAGAATACCAGAGTCTTCTGGTTCTGATCGATCTGATCCATGAACATCTTTACCCGGTGGGTTTCACGTTCCTTGATCTCGATGATCTTGTTGAAGTCGGGTTCCGTGTAAAGCTTCCCAGTTTCAATTTCGCCCTCTACGACTGTGTCGTCAGACGTATAAACATATTCGTCAAGTGTCGTGGCGATCTGCTTCACCCTGAATGGCGTGAGGAAACCATCGTTGATCCCTTCCTTGAGCGAATAAATGTAGACCGGTTCGCCGAAGTAGGCGTATGTGTCCACGTTGTCCTGCCTCTTCGGCGTGGCGGTCATTCCCATTTGGACGGCGGGGGAGAAGTAGTCCAGGATGCCGCGCCAGGTGCTCTCGTCGTTCGCGCCGCCGCGGTGACATTCATCGATGACGATGAAATCGAAGAAGTCCGGCGGGTATTCACCGAAATAGGGGGACGGTTTCCCATCCTTTGGCGGTCCACTCATGAAGGTCTGGAAAATCGTGAAAAACAGGTTAGCGTTCTTCGGCACTTTGCCCTTCTTGCGAATATCCTCCGGGGAGATCCTTACCAGTGCATCTTCAGGAAAGGCGGAAAAGGCATTGAAGGCTTGGTTGGCAAGGAAGTTGCGATCAGCAAGGTACAGGATACGGGGGCGCCGGGATGGTTCACGGCTCAGGTTCCACCGGGTATGAAACAGCTTCCATGCAATCTGGAACGCTATGAAGGTCTTGCCTGTGCCAGTGGCGAGTGTCAGCAGGATACGTTGCCGGTTCTTTGCGATGGCCTCCATCACCCTTGAGACAGCAATATCCTGATAATAGCGGCTTGGATGAGATCCGCCCTTGTCCTCAAATGGAACATCAGAGAAGCGATCACGCCATGTGTTCGCTTCGGCAAAGGTCATATTCCAGAGTTCGTCCGGTGTGGGATATTTCGGGATCTCGCCTTCCTTGCCGGTCTGCATGTCGATGCCGTAGATGCCCTGGCCGTTGGTTGAATATGCAAAACGGACGGCCATTTTCCCGGCGTAATTCTTGGCTTGTCCCAACCCTTCAGTCAGCGGCTTATCCCAGGCTTTGGCTTCAGCTACGGCTAGTTTGATATTCCGGTAAACCAGTACATAATCAGCGATCAACGGTTTGGCCCGTCGGCCCTGTCCTTCAATTCGACCTGGTGAGATGAGGTGCTCACGATGGATATGACTGCCTTCAACCACACCCCAGCCTGATGCCTTCAAAGCAGGATCTATGTGTTCGGCTCGGGTTTCGGCTTCGTTCATGGCATGGTCCTAAAGCTGACCGGTAAAGGCTTGGTGAAGAAGTGATTTTTTCAACTCTTCCAGTGCGGTGAGCTTTTGCCGGTAGAGGGATTCGAGGCGTTGGGTTTCTTGTTCAATTTTATCGATTTTTTCAGAGATTTCTTCTTGTATAACCTCTGACTGTGGAACAAAAATCCTTTCATCATGAACAAAGTTACGATTCAGCGTTGGCACACCTGTTCCTGTAGCAAATCGTTTGAGATCAAAAATACTTAATAGTCTATATATGAATTTTGGATTGTTTCTGTAAAATTGTTTCACATAAAGCACCGTATTGAGTGGCCAATAATCCTCTTCGATATAAAAGACCTTCCCGATACTACCACTTCGTCCCGTCGCAACTCCTGGACCTTTAACCGGTCCAATATTGTGACTATCGATAACTCCACTTGAGCTAACTAATGGGAAATCCCCTGATTTTCTTAATCGAGTTGGCAAATCGAATCCTCTTTGAAGCAGGCAGACTTCTTTTAATGGCTTCTCCACCCACCCATTCCCGCGCTGACTAAAGACGACGTTCAGGTAGCTTTCAAAGGTTGCACGGGCATTTCGTAGATTCTTCTCAGCATTGTCCTTGGCAGTGGCAATGCCCTCAAACGCTTCGTCGAGGATGCCTACGATCCGTGCCTGTTCGTGGAGGGGGGGGATAGGGACAGGAACTTCCTTTAGCCTGGCACCTGAAAGCTCTTTGAAGGTTGTGCCAATTCCCAATCTGTCCAACAGATCAACGATGCTACCAAGATAGTAATAGAGGAATTTGTGATCGACATTTTTACCAGGAACCAATCCTTTACAACCTTGGTTCGTAGCCATTGGTTCTGTGTTTATTACAAGATGGCCAATTGGAGCGCGTGAGGAAAGGATGACAGAATATGGAGGGAGTAAGTGGGCTGAGCTATTTGCCAAACCAATATCGGTAAGTGTTCTTTCAGTTTCGCTCACATAGGGTGTTGACCGTTTCCCCATTTCTGCAGGAGTAATCCATTGGTGTGCGCCGTCCCAATATTCGACAATATTCGTCTTTGGGGTACCACCGTTTACAACATTACAGATTGCTCCAACAGTTTCTTTCTGCCATCCCGCCTTCACAGGAGCCCCCTAATATTCGCTAATACCTCTGCACTTTCTGCATCCAGCGCGGCAATTTCATCCAGGATCTCCTTTGGGCTTCGGTGGTTCACTTTTTCGCCACCGTTCGGATTTTTCACTGAGAGGTCGAAGGTCGTCTGGTCAATGGTCTTGGCATCAATGCTCCAGCTCTTGGGTGAGTTGGCAAAAGTCCTTTGAAACTTTACGAATTCAGCGATATCGTCATCATTGAGTGGATTGGTCTTACCGAGCTTTCGGCCTGGATCAAGCTGGTAGTACCATATCTTCCGGGTAGGCGATCCTTTCTCGAAGAACAACACCACGGTTTTCACTCCGGCACCTTGGAATGTCCCACCGGGACAGTCAAGGACAGTGTGGAGGTTGCAGCTTTCCAATAGGAGCTTGCGAAGGCTCACCGAAGCATTGTCGGTGTTGGAAAGGAAAGTGTTTTTAATAACAACGCCGCCCCGTCCCCCGGCCTTGAGGATTTTGATGAAGTGCTGAAGGAATAGGAAGGCAGTCTCGCCGGTCCGGATAGGGAAGTTCTGCTGGACTTCTTTGCGTTCCTTGCCACCGAAAGGCGGATTTGCCAGGACCACTTCGTAACGATCCTTTTCCTGGATGTCTGAGAGGTTTTCGGTAAGTGTGTTGGTATGGAGAATGTTCGGAGCCTCGATACCATGGAGAATCATGTTCATGATTGCGATGATGTAGGCGAGAGACTTCTTCTCCTTCCCATAGAAGGTACGGGTCTGGAGGGTAGCGAGGTCTTTAGTGGTCAGATTGCCCTTTGCTTTCAAATACTCAAACGACTCACACAAAAAGCCGGCCGATCCTACTGCGCCGTCATAAATGCGCTCGCCAATGCGGGGCTTGACGACCTGGACAATAGCCCGAATGAGTGGGCGCGGGGTATAATATTCCCCGCCATTCCGACCCGCATTACCCATGTTCCTGATCTTAGCTTCATACAGATGAGACAACTCATGCTTCTCTGTCTGAGAGCGGAATCGAAGTTCGTCAGCGAGGTCGATAATCTCGCGCAGGTTGTATCCACTGGAGATCTTATTCTTGATCTCCCCGAATATCTCTCCGATTTTGTATTCAATCGTGTTTGCGCTAGTAGCCTTCTGTTTGAAGCTCTGGAGGTAGGGAAAAAGTTTCTGATTGACGAAATCGCGTAAATCATCCCCCGTCATGGCGGTGTTGTGGTCGACTTTGCCATTCTTCCCTTTGGGGGCGGCCCATGTTTCCCAGCGGTAAGCTTTGTCGAGGATGTAGGTGTACTTCTTTCCCTCCAACGCGGCTTCATCGGCCCGATCCTGCTCAAGTCCATCTAGGTATTTCAGGAACAGGATCCAGGAGGTCTGTTCTGTGTAATCTAGCTCAGTGGTACAGCCTGCTTCTTTCCAGAGGACGTCATCGATGTTTTTGAAGGTTTGTTCGAACATTATATTATTTCTCGCTGTGATTAGTGGTTTTGGCTTTTCTATTGCGACGCATCCCGCTCACCCCCACCGCCGCTATTCCGGCAACCAGAAAGGCGATCCCCCAGCCGGACAAGGCGGGAATTTTATCTCCACGCAGGAACAAATACAGGGTGCTTTCCTTTTGGATGTTGTAGTCCGAAAGAGTCCTGCCGTCCTCCAGCTCCTTGTCGTTGAAAAAGAGCCTCTGCTGGTCCGGCGGAATCCCTTCTTTGTCCTGGATCTTGGCCTTCACGTTCTCGATTGAATCCCCGGCTTCCACTTCCAGCGTGACTGTTTTGCCCGACGGCATTTTGACAAAGATTTGCATGGCGAAAGCATCCTGGGCGAGGAAGGCGATTCCCAGGAAGACGGCGAAAAGGAGAAGAAGGACCGGTCGAATTTGACGTTTCATAGTATGTCTCCCGTGTGTGATGTGAAATCGAAGATAGCATATTTCTCCCCCGAAATCGCTCCCGTTCTCCCCTCCTCAGGCCTCTTGCTTCTTAAATTGGCGGATGCGACCCCTGCGCCAGGATGTCCGTCAGCTTCCGGTCTCGCTTTTTTGAATATTGAAAACCTTCTTCATAAGGCTCTCCACTCCTATGCGTGCTGCGCGTGAGATCCATGAGATTGGATTCCATATTTTAAAACCAAAAATAGCACCACCCATTGCTAGAATATTTAGAATATAACTTAATATTTTATAGATCTTTTTTTGTAAATCTGTACTAGTCGCATTATTTCCCTAGTCGCCTATCATACCCTGAGCATACATAAGAAATATTACACATAGCATAACAAGTGCATAGGAAATTATTTTTTCTGACAATATACCAATTTTCTTGACTCTTTCTAGAATGCTATTATATGATTGCTGAATCTTAGTAAGGTTTAAAGATGTCTGACTGTGATTTTTCTCTAGCTCATCATATCTTGTTTTCCAAGGTCGTACTATTTCTTGTTCGTGCCTGTCGAGTACTTGTAGTATTTTTTCCTCCGATAACAGGTTCTCGTCTCCAAGGGTAAGATTCATTAATTCAGGTCTAACTAGCAATTCGTACCTCATATATTGATGCTGCGTCGGTGTTATTTTACCCTTAGATTCGAGCTTTTCTAATTCTTCAAGAAAAGCTGTCCACAATTCATCTGAAGGCTTCATAGCTGCATAGCAGTTCGCAGCGAGGATCTTCCCTGGAAGTCCAGCGAAATCTATCGGTGATTTAAGCCATACAATATTTGTTAAGCTGAAGTCCGTGATAACTGGGGAAACTCCTTGAAATTCTTTATAGCGGTGCCCATACGAGTAGGCAGCCCTTGCAAAAGCAGAGTTTGTGGTTACAAGAATTGCTGCACAATCCTCTACCCGAGAGGGGCTTTTGCCGGAACGCAACACATATATCGATCTCACGGAATTAATGTCTGTTCTTTTTGCAGCATCATTCTTGTAGCGAAGCCCGGCGTCCTCCATTTCCTTTTCCAGCCCTACCTCATCAATTTGATACTTAGTTATATAGTCCGGTGTCGCACGAATCTTTATATTATGTTCACGTAGTATTTCCTCAAGATTAATTCTCATGAATGCAACATCACTTGGCTTTTTCCTGGCTTCTTTAAGTGCTATTATTACGCTTCCGTAACCCATAGAATTGGTTTCAAGTGTGTGTTCGGCACTACGAAGTACAATATCAACCTCATCCATTGTGTGTTTGAACACTTCTATGCTAGCTGATGCTTGCCTGTATAACTCTATCATTTCGACACAGCATTCTTGTGGCATCTCACCAAGAACGCCAATTAATCGTAAAATAATAACTGTGTCTAAGAAAATTACTGTATTTCTAAATTTCATTTTAACGGATGATATATCTGGAGCTAGTAAAGCATTTGAGAGCATTCGACCCGTTAAGACAGTTGAAAAGTACTCGAATTTCTGTCTGTCGTGTGTTGATATATGACTCACATAGCTATTGACCATGAAACGCCAAGCTTGCTGGAGATTATCACGTTGCTTTACAGAATCTCCGGAAGAGTATGCCTGTATGCATTCGATTGCATATTCATCAATATATTGGAATAGATATTGTTCTGCTTCATCCCGTGAAATTATCTGACTGAGGTGAGTACTACAATAATCCATAAGTCCAAGTGTGGTGGCTTCTAAGTGGAGTTGATTTTCTTCTCTCGATTTGTCGAATGTAGCAGAACAGCTAGTAATATTCTCTACAATATAAGAATATTCTTTCTTAGTGAGACAGCCTCTCGTCACCATACGACCTGCAATAAGACCTATTGGATGCAATGGGAAGGTCAAACCGAAATCCTCTAACAACCATTCCTTTAATTCTTCTACAGTAAATCTAGTTATTCTTCGTTTATCTAATATATAAGATGCAAAAGGTATGAGATTGTCAATAATATCTTTCCTCTCAACATCATAACGCGCCTTAAGGAGAGCTAAGCTTGCAAGCGTAATTGATTGTTGTGTCATTACCCCCCCCCTTTTTTAAATTAAACTATTATATAGTTTACTATGATAATGCCCCGCTTAATTCTATAATATATCGCGTAATTCTCACTATTCCTAATACACGGCCTACCGATACTTAGAACCTTTTATCCAGATTGATGATGCAATCCCTGCGCTATGATATATAAACAGATAGAATTATTTTAAGATGTATTTCCTGTACTTCGCTCTAAATACCCGATTAGCAGGGATAAACCCAAGCCATCCCCAACAACCCGGAATCCAAGACACAAAACAACCACTTAATTCAACTAACTCAAAAGGAAATACTTTAAGATTACAGCTTGGATGTCCCGCTCATGGCGTCCCCACGCTCATGAGACGGAAGTTAACCAGCTTCCCGGAGCTTATGGGACATTTCTCCCAGTCCACCTCCAGTGGACCTCGGGATCCCGGTCAGAGTGCTTGGAATGGCCAGTAGATGATGCAGTTTTTACACTTTTCTCTTAGTGCTCTTCCCCTCCGGATGATTTTTCTTTTTCGTCTGAAAGCGTTGTTTCGAGCTGAGAGACTCGCGATCGGAGATCCTCAACGTTTTGTTTCGTAGTCTCCAATTCCTTGATGTCATTTACCGCAGAATCAAATACCTCGATGCTCGATTCAAGGCCTCGGGCATACTTAGTTCCGGATTTGAGGATGTTCATTGTCTTTGCCAGGAGAAGGGAAAATTTTATGTCCGGATCGGACACAGAAGACGGGAGTTGCGTTGTGTTTGGTGGGATCCCCTGCTGACCTGGCATTTCAGCATGGCGATGTAGGTGAGGAGTGCCTATTCCATAAAGGATGTATTCTACGGAAAATCCTTCACGCTCACAAAAAGAAAGCACCTTATCAAGGGGAACTGTCCCCTTTCTTTTGTGATTCGATAAATTACCTCTCGTTGTACCAAGTAAATTAGCTACTTGGGCATCAGAAGGCAAGTTCTTAATCTTTCTTATTCTCTCAACAATTTCAGAAATATTTTTATTCATGCTTTTATATGCTTGACATATGCTTTGCAAGAGTTTACATATACTCCCGAAGACCTAAAAATGGAGGGAGTTCATGAAATCCGCGTTATCGTCGCTGATCTTGCGACTTGAGTTTCCCCCCTGCTCCGATTGCCTATCACTAGTGTGCTTTTCTAATTCCACCCACTTCAACAGCTTACTTGTAAACCAATGAAAACGAATAGTCAAAAGAAAAGAATAAACATCGCACTCTTAGAAGCTGATCTCAGCCAGGCCGACATCGCCAGGGAGATCTCTACCACCCGCCAGTATGTCCACGATGTCATCGCCGGCCGAAAACGATCCAGGAAAGTTGAAGGCTGCATCGCGCTCCGGACCGGCCGCCCTGTTGAGACATTGTTTCTTTACCGCCAGCATACCGACCCGCTTTTTCAAAATGAATCAAAAAATTTTGAGTCGATTTGAGGAGGGAGGAAATGAAGGCTTCAACAGACGTTCTTCGGGACTTTGCAAGGAAACGGGGAGGGTCATCCAGGCAGCTTGTCTGCATGAGCAAATCCATTCTCCTTGCAGAGATGGCCTCGCATCTGTCGTCAGTCAATTTCACATCCGGGAAAAGCTGCAAATCGTCAGCGGAATGAGGGCGCAATTCGCAATGAACCGGCTTCTCAAAACGAATCAAAATATTTTGGGGGGAATTGATGAACGTTCAGGAGCTCATCACGGAATTGGTGAACCGGCACGGACAGGGGACCCTCGCGGACATGATCGGCGTGGACGGGTCCGCCATGTCCAGATTCCGGAGCGGCCAGGGAACGATCAACGTAACGTCGCTGGAGAAGCTTTTCGAAATTGCCCGGGTGGAGCTTGTCCCAAGGGCGGATCTCGAGGGCTTCGAGTACGTCCTCTCCTTTGTGACCAACCTCTGGAACCGGGAGAGGTCGAGACGGAAGGAGGAATGAAAGAAGGGAGCGCGCCCTTTCCACGGATTTGACACGCGCCGCCCGCCCGGCACCGAGGCGGGATGAATATCGGGCCGATGCCTCCTTCCTTGCGTTAAACCCTGCTCAGGTTTCCGGGTTTTCCGCCTTGAGAAAAAACCCGGACTTAAACGGATGGAGTTTTCAAACATAAGCCGTGACGGAATTTATTCAAGCCCGATGGAACAAAGCAGAACATGTCGGGACGGAGCAGGACCAGGCTTGGCTCGGCATAGCGCGACAAGGCAACGCAAGGAAAACCCACAGGGGGAGGACATGGAAAGGAAACCCATCAAGGAAGTGAGCGCGGACGCCAGGCTTCTTTATCAGCGCCTGGCAAAGATGGATGTCGGGGACTTCGTTTCCTACAAGGAGCTCGGGGAGATCATCGGGCGCGATGTCCAGAACGAGGCCCGGGGATATCTGAATACGGCCCGGCTCATGTGTGAACGCGAAGAGAACAAGACCTTCGGGGTCATCATCAACGAGGGGCTGAAATGCCTGAACGGGTCCGAGATCGTAAACACGGCGGCTTTCTCGATCGGCCACATCAAGAGGACTTCGAGGCGGTCCATGCGGCGGCTCCGGTGCATCGAAGACCTGTCTGCTTTGGGCAACGACGAAAAGATCAAACTGAACGCATACGCCTCGATCCTCGGCGTAATGGCGACGATGGCGAAACAGAAAAACATACGGAAGATCGAGGCCAAGGTGCAGGAAACCCAGGAACAGCTTCCGTATGTCAAGACCTTGGATGCGTTTAAGTAGGCAAGACAGCACAAGGCGCGATGTGGCTTGATCCAACGCGACTTGACGGAATTTAGCTCGGCACGATGTGGCTTGGCCGGGCCTGGCACAACTTGGCAAGACGTGGCTTGGCGCGGCAGGACTTGTCAGGGCAAGACAAGGTTCTCGAAAGGAAAGGAGAGAGGCATGAAAGCGGCGATTTGCGAATTAGAAAGCACCAGTCCTTACAGTCAGTCAAAATTTTACCAAACGGAGAAACTCCCGAAGGAGCGGCCTGACGACTACGAGGCCCGGACATGGCGGGACCGGCTCCATGTGAACGAAGAGGGCAAGGTCTTCATCCCGCCCATGGCTTTCAAGAACTGCCTGTCCTCGGCGGCGAAGTATCTCGGTATCCAGATCCCGGGCAGGGGCAAGGCGACGTTCACAAAGCATATCGAGGCCGGAGTGATCGTCACCGAGGGCCTCGCCCTTCAGGTGAAGAAGGAAGAAGTCCCTGGGGAATGGTTCTTCGTCCCTGCGGACGGCAAGCGGGGCGGCGGGAAAAGGGTCAGGAAATGTTTCCCTATCATCCTCTCATGGAAGGGCGAAGTTACTTTTTACATCATCGACGAAACCATCACGGAGGACGTTTTCCGGCAGCACCTGGAGGAGAGCGGGAAATTCATCGGCATTGGGCGGTTCCGGCCGCAAAACAACGGATTCTACGGGCGGTTCAGAGTCAATGAAATCGCCTGGGGATGATCGGCATGACAAGGCGAGAAAAGACAGAGCCGGTCAGGACAGGGCGCGATAAAGCGCGGCCAGACAAGGGCACGGCGAGGCAAGACAAAATTAAAGGTGAAAGTCCCATGATCACCTACGAGGTCACCTTCCAGGATGGCAAGATTCTTCTCCTGGGACCCTTCCCCGGGCGGAATGAGACCATTGAGAAGATGCTGAACACCACCCGGAAGTCCGGGATGGCCGCTGCCTGGAGGATGAGGACGCAGGAGGAAGCAGAAGAAGGAGAAGGAGGAACGGAGAAGATGGGAACCGTGGAGTCAATCCGGAGGAGCTCTCAGTACCTGGCCTGGAGGCGGTACGAGAAGGAGCGGGACCGGAAATTCCGGAAGGCCCTGGCGGTCGTCCTGGTCGCCGGCGGGATCCTGGCGGCGATCGTCTGGCGGATCCTGTTCTGAGAGGAGGCGGGAACAAATGGCAAGCATCACGATCAAGATGAAGGACGGCTCGATCAAGATGTTCCCCCATGAAGGGCGTCCCGGCGGGAGCTGGACGAAATCCATCCGGTACGAAGGCGGTTTTGCCATTGTCAAGGACGAGTGGGGGAAGGAGACGGCGTTTCCGGCGGCGGACATCGCCGAAGTCCGCACGGAACCCGTAGGGAGGCCGTGGTAGCCCCGCGGCAGACACGGGAAAGGAGGCACGGCAACGATGAAAGGGAAGATCAACGGAAGAGGCTGGCTGATGATCGAGAGGCCCGGGGTGAAGGGCGCGGCGATGCAGGAGCAGAACTGCCCCCGGCAGCAGGGAATGGTCGGATGCGGGGACTGGTGTCCGCTCTTCTCGGAACCCGGCCCCGGTTTCTCCGTCGGAGACAAGTCCGCGTCCGTCGAGATCTGCGAGGGCAGGATCCTCCGATTCGAGGAGTTCACGGACGAAAGGAGGAAATAATGGCGGGAAGTCTTTCCAACCCATTCCGCCTGGGGACGCAGAACCACGTCCTCCTGGAGAGGCTACGGTTCGGGCCAGTGTTCAACCATGAGATCGTCCGGGAGCTCAACATCCTGAAGTACACCGGAAGGATTTCGGAGGTCCGGAAGAAGATCCGGACCCAGGGTTTCGATCTTGTCGAGCGGAAGATCCAGGGTGACGTCCACGAGTACCGGATCGTTGTACCCAGGAGAACGGCTGAAGAGAACAAAGTGAGCGAAATGAACCCGATAAGGCCGGGGGAACAGGCTTCGGAGGCGGGAAGTTTCCCGTGAGTCGGGTCACACTCCGGAACATGTTCTTCAAAGAATTTGAAGACTTGTTGATAAGTCACCCGAACGCATACTGAAAATATTATCCTATTGTATTTATAGAATAATGAAGTGCTTAATAACTGGACAATCCGATAATTCACCCGGTTTTCAAGGCCGGTTACGACAGATTTCAACAGACTTATCAACAGGCTTACCCACAGGCGTGTGGATAATCCTCAAGGATAAGAAAGGGGGTTAAGGCAATGGGAAAGGCAGCGGCGGCAACGGCAATCAGTGACCCCCAGCGATGGCTGGAGGAGAAAAGGTTGGGTATCGGGAGATTCGACAGCCCGGTGATGCTTGGGATATCACCGTTCAAGTCTCCCCTCTCTACCTGGCATGAGAAACGAGGAAACGGCAATGCCGAAGAGCCCCCGATACCCCCCATGCAGAGAAACGACTACCTGAAAATTCTTATAGCACAGATTTATTCGTAAAGGAAAAGAACCAGGTCTGGGGGTTGAAAACGACATGCAAAATATCACGGAGAGATCAACCGGTGAATTAAGGGCGCGCCTCGACCAGCTCAAAATGTGGATCGAGTCTCTCAGGTCGCCTCATCGCCAGACGCGGTCAGGGAGGAAACAGGAAAGCGGATGGTGGGATGAGTATGCGCTCATCATGAAGGAACTCAAAAGAAGGGAGAAGGAGAGTGAATCATGACGGACAAGGCCGTGGCAGTAAGAGAGACAGGGCAGGTTGTGAACTTTGAAGATTATGCGATGCCCGTGGATTCCATCGTCCGGCAGGTCAACAGGATCCAGGAGGTCATGCAGAAGGTCATGAAGGACGGGGAGCATTACGGGCGGATCCCCGGGACGGACAAACCCTCCCTTTTGAAGCCGGGAGCTGAAAAACTGACCCTGACGTTCCGGCTCGATCCGGACTACGAAATCATCCGGGAGGTCCGGGACAAGGATTTCATCGCCTATACCGTGAAGTGCCTCTTGATCCATATCCCCACCGGCCAGCGGATCGCTTCCGGCATCGGATCCTGCAACAGCCGGGAGGCCAAGTACCGTTTCCGGTTTGCGGAGGAACTCACGGAAATGCCTGTTCCGGGCGAATACTGGAAAGCGAAAGAGGCCGGGGATTCCAAGGAAATGAAGCGGATCCTCGGGGAAGGCATGAGGGCGAGGAAGAACGAGGCCACCGGCGCCTGGGTGATCGCCAAAGCCGAAAAGGTGGAAAACGACAATCCCTGGGACCTGGACAACACCATCATCAAAATGGCCTGCAAGAGGGCGCTCGTGGCGGCGGTTCTCAACGGGACCGCGGCATCGGACATCTTCACTCAGGACGTCGAGGACCAGGAAGTGGACTCTGAGGCCAGGGAGCGGCAGACGGGCAAGTCCGGGAGCGAGAGAAAACAACCGGCCGGCAGGAGAAAGGGCGGGGGAACCAAGGCCGTCAAGTGTCCCGAGACGGGGAAATTCCGGCCGGAAACGGAGTGTGCCGACTGCAC